>WNFJ01723526.1_pt1 | contig 95122 bp, 89 predicted proteins | sample 5400461 | NCBI WGS metagenome assembly WNFJ01 (sample SAMN13153349, study PRJNA577476) | soil metagenome | isolation source: 115 cm saprolite on Douglas fir-dominated hillslope | place: USA:California | collected 2013-09-17
GGGGTGCGGGCGCTCGGCCGCCGCCAGCTCCTGGGCCCGAGCGGGCTCGTCGGCAAGCTCGGCGTGGCGCGCGAGCGGCTCGCGCCCGAGGGACACGTGCTGATCCAGGGAGAGCTGTGGCGCGCCGTCGCGGAGGGGGGACCGTTCGAGCCCGGCACCCAGGTCCGCGTGGTGGCCGTGGACGGACTCACGCTGAGGGTCGGCAAGGCCGACGCCGAGAGGGGGAACCCATGATCTCGATCGACACGCTGCTGATCCTCGTCGTGGTCTTCGCCATCATCTTCTTCATCGGCTCGTTCGCGAAGATCCTGCGCGAGTACGAGCGCGCCGTGATCTTCCGCCTGGGGCGGAGCACGCGGGCGATCCTCAACCCGGGCGGCCAGGGCAACGGGCCGGGGCTCGTGCTCCTGGTGCCGCTGATCGACAAGATGGTGAAGGTGAGCCTCCAGACCGTCGCCCTCGACGTGGCGCCCCAGGACGTCATCACCCGCGACAACGTCTCCCTCAAGGTGAGCGCGGTCATCTACTTCCGGGTGGTCGACGCCGAGCGGGCCGTGATCGCCGTGCAGGACTATCTCTACGCGACGTCGCAGATCGCCCAGACGACGCTGCGCAGCGTGCTGGGCCAGGTGGAGCTCGACGAGCTCCTCTCGGCGCGGGACAAGATCAACCAGCAGCTCCAGCGGATCATCGACGAGCACACGGAGCCCTGGGGCATCAAGGTCGCGACGGTGGAGGTCAAGCAGATCGACCTGCCCCAGGACATGCAGCGCGCGATGGCCAAGCAGGCCGAGGCCGAGCGCGAGCGGCGCGCCAAGGTCATCAACGCCGACGGCGAGTTCCAGGCGGCGGCGAAGCTGTCCGAGGCGGCCGAGGTCCTCACGCGGCACCCGATCGCCGTCCAGCTCCGGTATCTCCAGACGATGCGGGAGATCGCGTCCGAGCGGTCGACGACGACCTTTTTCCCGCTCCCGATCGACCTCTTCGGCCCGCTGCTGCAAGCCTTCAACAAGGGCGGGGGCGACAGCAAATCGTGAGGTAAACTACGTTCGTTTTGTGACCTTGGGGGGTTAGCTCAGTTGGGAGAGCGCGGCGTTCGCAACGCCGAGGTCGAGGGTTCGAATCCCTTACCCTCCACCATTACACTTTCCGCTCAGTTACGGCGCGTGTAGGAACACCCTCAGAAAAACGCTCGGGGCCGGGTGAAGAAACCCCGGCCCCGTCGTGCGTCGCGGGCGAGAGCCTCCTCGGATTCGATCCAAGGAGGACTGGATATGCTGCGCTGGTGGCAGAGGCCCAGTGGTTCACCGCCTGGCTGGCGGCGGCCGCCTTCTTCGCGCTGACCGTCGCGGCGTTGGGGAGCACATACTGGCCGTCAAGCGGCCCAGTGTTTGGCGGCCTTCTTGCGCTCGTCTGGCTCGCGAGCCTCGTCCAGGACACGCGCATGAGCTGGCGGAAATCGGCAACCTGCGTCACCGTTCGACGTGAATTCTCGGAAGCCCAACCAGCACGTCCACACACCGCCTTTCGCGCCAGAGGGTTCGCGAGCATCGCTCTGATCTCAGGGTTCGTAGGGGTTTCCCCGGTGCTAATTCAGGGATTCCCCTGATTCTTCGGGAGGAGCAGCGCTCCTAGGCTCCGTTTCATGGCTGCGTCGAAGTGCAATTTTCGGAAGAACTCACAAATCTCGCTCACAACCGTTTGGGTGCACGAATGAAATTCCTGACCACCGGTGAAGTCGCGCGACGCTGCCAGGTTTCTCTGGGCACGGTCAAGAACTGGATCGAAGACGGCGCGCTCGAGGCGTTTCGGACCCCGGGCGGGCATTTCCGAATTCGCACGAGTACCCTGAAACGCTTCCAGGTGGCGTTCGGGTTCCCAGCCGACTCCAGAGAGCCGCTGCGGATCGTGGTCGTCGACGACCACCAGGAATTCCTCGATGTGGCGCTCGAGGCCCTTCGAACGCAGTTGCCCACCGCTCGCGTCGAAGGGGCGACCGGCGGCTACGAGGCGCTCCTGAAAATCGGGTCATTCCACCCGGACGTGCTGCTCCTGGATCTGCGCATGCCCGAGCTGGACGGCTTCGAGGTGTGTCGGCGCGTGAAGGAGGCGCCCGAGACCAAGGGAACGAGGATCGTCGCGATGACGGCGCTCGACGACGACGGGTCCCGAGCCAGGGCTTTGGCCGCAGGCGCCGACGTCTTCGTGAGCAAGCTTTCCGGGCTTCAGGCGTTGGCTCACGCCGTCAAGGCGCTGGTTCACGACGAGGTGCTCGGGTCGGAGTCCTCTGCGGCCTCGGTGCCGCGAGCGCGCACCGCGACGAGGACGAACAGAGCATCGCGCGCTGCTCGACGAGACACTGGCGAAGGCCGTGAGGTGACGTGATGAACGACTCGACTTCGACGCAGGCGCGGATCCTGATCGTCGATGATGAGCCGGTGAACGTGCGGCTTCTCGAGCGCGTGCTCGCGGACGCCGGCTATCGGAACACGCGGAGCACGACCGACTCCCGCGAGGTCCTGGCGCTCTACGAGACCTTCAAGCCCGATCTGATCCTGCTCGACCTCATGATGCCGCACTTCGACGGCGTGGCCGTGATGGGGCAGCTGGCGATCCCGCGGTACGTCTACCTCCCCGTGCTGGTGCTGACCGCCGACGCGAGGGCCGAGGCGAGGGAGCGCGCGCTCTCCGCCGGCGCCAGGGACTTCCTGACCAAGCCCTTCGACCGCCTGGAAGTCCTCCTCCGCATCAAGAACCTCCTCGATATTCGACGCCTCTACCTCGAGTTCGAGCGCCAGAACCGGTCGCTCGTGCAGATGGTCGAAGAACGGACCCAGAAATTCCTGCAGAGCGAGAAGCTCGCGACCATGGGGTCTCTGCTCGCGGGCGTCGCCCACGAGCTGAACAACCCCCTGGCCGTCCTCATCGGGCAAGCTCATCTCCTGCGCGAAGCGGTCCCGGACGACGCCATCCGGCAGCGCGCCGAGAAGATCGGCGCGGCGGCAGAGCGCTGCGGGCGGATCGTGAAGAACTTCCTCGCCATCGCCCGGCAGCGTCCGCCCGAACGGGGCGACGTGTTCCTCAACCAGGTGGTCCATGAGGCGGTCGAGCTTCTCGCTTACGAATTGCAGACCGACGATGTCGAAGTCGTCTTCGACCTGGCGGAGGACCTCCCCGTGCTCTGGGCCGACGCCCATCAGCTCCACCAGGTCGTGGTGAACCTCGTCGCCAATGCGCATCAGGCGATGCGGCGCGCCGCCGCCGCACGCCGGATCCGTCTCACCACGAGGCTCGACCGCGACCGCGTCTGGCTCGAGATCGCCGACACCGGGCCGGGCATCCCACGCGAGCTTCAGGCGAAGATCTTCGAGCCCTTCTTCACGACCAAACCGGCCGGCCAGGGCACGGGCCTCGGGCTCTCGCTCTGCCGCGGGATCGTCGAAGACCACCGCGGCGCGCTCACCGTCGAGAGCGAGCCGGGCGGGGGTGCGACCTTCCGGATCGACCTTCCGCGCCTTCCCCGTCCCGCGCCGGCGCCGGAGGCGGTCGTGCCGCCGGCGCCCGTCAGGATCGCGCCGAGGCGCATCCTCGTCGTCGACGACGAAGCGGAGATCGCCGGCGTGCTCGCCGAAGCCCTCGAGCGCGTCGGACATCGCGTGGAGGTCGCGGCCAACGGCGCGGAGGCGCTGGAGATCCTGACCGCTCGGGCCTGTGACCTCGTCATCAGCGATACCAAGATGCCCGGGCTCGACGGCCTCGACCTCTATCGTGAGGTGGAGCGCCGCTTCCCCTCGCTGCGCGAGCGGATGATCTTCGTGACCGGCGACGTCCTCGACGCCGAGAAGCTCGCGTTCCTCGAGCGCAGCGGGGTGCCCGTGCTCATGAAACCGTTCGACGTCCGGGAGGTGCGCCACCTCGTGCACCAGGTTCTCGTGAGAGGGTCTCATGAACCGTGAGCCGATGTCGGCGGTGACGCCGCTGAACAACGTGCTCGTGGTCGACGACGACGCCGAGCTCCGGGCGATGCTCGAGGAGTTGCTGCTCGTGAAGGGGTGGCAGGTCCGGTCGGTCGCGGATGGGGCGTCCGCGGTGCGGGAGATCATCCAGGCGCCGCCCGATGTGGTCCTGCTCGATACCGAGATGTCGGGTTTGGGCGGCATCGAGGCTCTTCGGACGATCCGAGCCGTTGCGCCCGACACCGCGGTCATCATGGTGAGCGGCGCCGCGGATGTCGATACCGCGAAGCGCGCGCTCGCCCTCGGGGCCTTCGACTATGTCGCCAAACCTGTCGACCCCATCTATCTCACTCACAGCGTGGGGACGGCGCTGACGATGAAGCGGGTCGAGCCGGGATGATGGTGCGGCGGGGAGGTAATGGCGTCCTCGGCGGCTCAAAGCGCATTCTGATCATCGACGACTCCCCGGACGTGCTCGAGACGCTCGGCGAGTATTTTCTGAGCCACTATGGAAAGACGGGGTACGTGATCGAGATGGTCGCGACCGGCGCAGAGGGCGTGAGAGCCTTCATGGATGCGCGTCCGGGATTGGTCATTCTCGACGTCGACATGCCGGGAATGAACGGGATCGAGGTGCTCAAGATCATCCGCGGCGCCGATCCCAGGGTTCCCGTGATCATGCTCACGGGAAACACCGACAACGCGGTGGCCGCCACGGTTCTCCAATGCGGCGCGGCTTCCTACGCCCCCAAGCCCATCAACTTTCAATATCTCGAGCACCTCGCCGCCCTGTTCCTCGGGGAACCCGATACATCCGCGGCCCGGTAGCGATCTTCAAGGGGCGGGAATGACGGTGGCCGCCTGCTAGTCGCGCCGGGCCGCGTCAGCCGATCGCCACCCTCGTCACGGTGTGCCGGCCCACGGCCGGCCGGGCCTCCGCCGCGAACCGCCGCGGAGCTCGCCGGGCCGGACGTCGAAGTCCACGGCGTCGACGAGCTTCGCGCCCCCTGACGCCGTGTGACATCCCGCACCCCGCCGCACGCGCCGCCTGGGACCACGTCCTGGATCTTGTCCTCCCGTGCCGGCGCTGCGTCTTCCGCCCGCTCGCGCCTGGGGGCTTGCCTTCGGGAGGCGCTACAATGATCGGACCGTCTGGTTGGGGCGGGACAGGAGGACTGAGTGGCCGTGTCCGGAAATTCGTCGGCCCGGCTCAACATCGGTCTCGTCGGCGGTGGGAAGGGCGGTTCAGCCTTGCTCGACCTCCTTCTCGACTGGCCCGAAGCGAGCATCACCGTCGTCGTTGACGGACGTCCAGACGCCCCAGGCCTGGCCAAGGCCCGGGCGCTGGGCATTCCGACCACCGCCGGTCACCTGGACGTCTTCGCCTATCCGGTCGACCTCGTGCTCGAGGCGACCGGACAGCGAGCGGTTCTCGAGGAGCTCCTTCGCGTCAAGCCGCCGCACGTCGAGGTCATCGGGGCGGGAAGTCTCCGCTTCTTCTGGGACTTGCTCCAAGACAGGGTGAAGGTCACGCGCCAAGCGGAAGCCCTGGGCCAGAAGCTCACGGCACTCAGCACGCTGACAGGGCTCTTCAGGTCGGCGGCGGACAGCCGCGAGGTCTTCAAGGCCATCGTCGCAGCCGCGACGACGCTGCTGGGCGCGAAGATCGCCCGCGTGTGGGTGAATGACCCCGCCGGGCAAGTCCTTCGAGCCCAGGCAACCGCCGGCGCCGATCCGAACGTCGAGCACATGGTGAGCCAATTCTCCACGATCCCGTATGGGCATGGGGTGGTCTGGGGCGTGCTCAACTCACGGGCGCCGGAATACCTCCGAGACATCCAGCAGGACTCGCGCCTGTTGAACCGACCATTCATCGAGGATACCGGTGGTCACGCCTTCGCCGGGCTACCGCTCCTCATCGGTGCAGATGTGGTCGGCGTCCTCGCGCTCCTCTTCGGTGAGCGGCGGCAGTTCACGCGCGAAGAAAAGAAGCTCATGCGCCTTCTGGCCGACCAGGCGGCCATCGCCATCCACAACGCCCGACTCTTCGACGAGACGGCGAGGGGCCGTCGCGCGGCGGAGAGCCTGACGGACGTCGGACGGCTCATCTCGCAATCGCTCAACGTCGGGGAAGTGGCTCAACTGGTCGCCGACAGCGTCCGCGCGCTGCTCAGCGTCCAATCTTCAGCTCTCTATCGGCTGGAGTCGGAGTCCGGAGACTTGGTGGCGCTGGCGTCCTCTGGCGACGTCGGGCCGACGTTCGGTCGGAACCTGGTCTTTCCCTCGGGGACGGGCGTCGCCGGTATCGCGGTTCGCGAACGTCAGGCGGTCATCACCCCGAACCTCCTCAGCGATCCTCGCGTAGTGCTCTCGCCAGAGGTGCGGGCGCGCATCGAGGCGACCTCGTATCGCGCGGTTCTCGCCGTGCCCTTGATCGTGCGCGATCGCATCATCGGGGCGCTCGGCATTGGAGACCGGGCGGGGCGGAGGTTCGAGCAGGAGGAAATCCGGTTGGCGCAGGTCTTTGCGGACCAAGCGGCCATCGCGCTCGAGAACGCCCGGCTCTTCGAGCAGGTCGTCCGTGAGCGCCAACGCTTGGACAGTCTCTACGGCGTGACACGGCGGCTGGCCGCCGTCCACGAACCCGATCAGATCCTCAACGTGATCGTGCTCGAGGCTGCCCGGCTCCTGGGCGCAGACGCCGCGGCCTTGCGTCTCGTCGAGGGAGACGACATCGTACTTCGCGCGCAAACCGAATCGGCCGTGCCCATTCAATTCCGGCACCGGTTGCGCGTCGGTGAGAGCCTGTCCGGGCGTGCGGTGGCCACGGGCCAGCCCGTGGTCGTCGCGGACCTGGCCGAAGACACCCGGTACGACCCGGTGCATAAGCGCAATGCCCTGGTGCTCGGCTTCCATGGCTTTCTGGCCGTGCCGCTCCAGACGGCGGAGACCAAAATCGGCGCGCTGATGGTGTATACGCGGACCATCCGACGCTTCACGCCTGACGACATCTCGCTCCTCACCGCGTTAGCCGACCACGCGTCGCTGGCGATCGACAAGGATCGGCTCTTGAGCGAGCGCGCACGCGTGAACGAGACCCTCCGTCAGAGCGAGAAGCTCGCGAGCCTGGCGCACCTACTGGCCGGTGTCGCCCATGAGCTGAACAACCCCTTGGCGGTGATCGTGGGGTACTCGCAGCTCCTCCAGCGAACGGTGGCGTCGCCGTCGACCGCGCAGCAGTTGCAACGCATCGTGGAGGCCACCGATCGCTGCGTCAATATCGTCCGCAACTTCCTGGCCTTGGCTCGGCAGGAACCGCCGGCTCGCCAGTGGGTGGATCTCACCAAGATCGTGCGGGAGGCGGCCGATCTCTTTGTGTACCCCTTCCGCACGGACGGCGTCAAGATGACGCTGGACCTCGATGAGGATGTGCCCCCGATCTGGGCCGATCCGCATCAGCTCAAGCAAGTCCTGGTCAACCTCTTGTCCAACGCCCACCACGCGGTGGCGCAGACGCAGGGGCAGCGAGGCGTGACAGTGCGCTCACACGTTGATCGCCCGCGAGGTCGGGTGTGTCTCGCCGTCAGCGATACGGGACCCGGCATCCCTCCAGAGATTCGATCACGCGTGTTCGATCCGTTCTTCACCACCAAGCCGGTGGGGCAGGGGACGGGCTTGGGGCTCTCGTTGTGTCACGCGATCGTGGATGCGCACGAGGGTTCGATCCGCGTCGGGGAGACTTCTGGCACCGGCACGACGATGCTGGTTGAGATTCCGATCGGAGCAGCGCCCGGTGACAGGAGCGAAGCGGCCGCCGTCGATCCGTCGTCGATTCCCGAGCGTAAGACCATTCTCGTGGTCGACGATGAACCCGCCCTTGTGGCGTTACTGACCGACACGCTCACCAGGGATGGGCATCGCGTCGAGACGGCCAGCAACGGCGCCCTCGCGCTCGAAAGGCTCAGCGCCGCGCCCTACGACGTGATCTTGTGCGACGTCAAAATGCCGGTGCTGGACGGTCAGGAGCTCCATCGGAGATTGCAACGAAGTCGTCCTGAGTTGGTTTCTCGGCTGGTGTTCATCACGGGCGATTCGCTCAGCCCGGACACGTCGGCGTTTCTTGAGCGGACTCGGCTCCCCGTGTTGATGAAGCCGTTTCATGTGGACGACGTGCGCCGCGTGGTCCACCGCGTCGGGCAGGCGCCATAGCGCCGCGTCAGCCGATCGCCACCTTCGTCACGGTGTGCCGGCGCACGGCCGGCAGGACCTCCGCCGCGAACCGCCGGATCGGGTTCACGAACATCTCGTGGGGCATGGCGCCCTGGTTGAACTGCAGGAGCAGCGTGCCGGCGCCGAGGGCGTCGGCGAGCCCGATCAGCGCGTCGCGCACGTCGGCGGGCGCGCCCCAGCAGAGCCTCTCGTTGCGCTTCAGATCCTCCATGGTCACGCGCCGGAAGCCCTGGAGCGCGCGCAGGAAGTCGTCGCGATTCTCGGGCCGCAGCCAGCCGAGGCCCTCCTCGCGCACGTAGCCGCTCTGCCGCTGCGCGCCGACGTTGAAGAGGTTGCCGTGGCTGAACAACGTGTGGAAGAAGTAGAGCATGTAGGTCGGCGCGAGCTCGTCCGAGATCAGCTTGAAGAACGTGCTCTTGCCGGCCCCGTTCGGGCCGATGATCGCGCGGAGCTCGCCGGGCGGGACCTCGAAGTCCACGGCGTCGACCGCCAGCAGGCTCCCGAAGCTCCTGGTCAGGCGCTCGGTCCGCAGCCGGGCGGGCGCCGTCACGCGAGATCCGGGGTCGTCGGCATGACCGGGAAAATAGCACGCCCGCGGGCGACGCGGCAGCCATGCGTGCGGCGCGTCCTGATATAGTTCCCGCCATGGCCCGCTACGGCCGGGCGGTCGTGCGCGCGGACCTCGATAGCGATGTCGCGGGAGGCTCGTGATGCGTTCCTCTTCCCCCGATCGGTTCGTCTCTCGACGTCGATTCGTGACGACCGCCGCCGCGACCCTCGCCGCGGTCGGGCTCGCCGGCCGACTGCCCGCTCAGGTTCCGGCCGTCCAGGACCCGACCGATCTGACGCTTCGCCAGGCCTCGGAGGCGCTGCGCCGTGGACGGGTGTCGTCCGTGGACCTGACCCGGGCCTGCCTCGTCAGGATCGACAGGTATCAGGGCGCGCTGAACGCGTTCATCACGGTGACGCCGGGGCCCGCGCTGGCTCAGGCGCGTGCCCTCGACGACGAGCTGCGAAACGGAAAGTGGCGTGGGGTGCTTCACGGCATCCCCATCGCGCTGAAGGACAACTTCGACACCGCCGGCGTGCGGACCACCGCCGCCAGCGCCCTGTTCGCCGATCGCGTTCCGTCTGCAGACGCGGAGGTCGTGCGGAGGCTCAAGGCCGCGGGTGTGGTGCTGCTGGGGAAGCTGAACATGGACGAATTCGCCGCGGGCGGCAATTCGACGATCACGTACTTCGGTCCCGTGCACAACCCGTGGGCCCTGGACCGATCCGCCGGCGGATCGTCGGGGGGCTCGGGTGCCGCGGTCGCCGCCGGACTCTGTTTCGGCGCCCTCGGCACCGATACGACGGGGTCCCTTCGGATCCCCGCCGCGTTCTGCGGGGTGGTCGGCCTCAAGCCGACGTATGGCCGGGTCAGCGCTCAGGGCGTCATTCCACTCTCCTGGACGCTCGATCACGTCGGGACGATCGCGAGAACCGTCGAGGATACGGCGCTGCTCCTCCAGGCGATCGCGGGCCACGACCCATCCGACCTGGCGAGCGCCAACGTTCCGGTGCCGGATTACGTGACGGGCTCGACGATGACGACGGCCGGCCTGCGCCTCGGAGTGCCCCGCGCGCACTTCTACGACAAGCTCGACGCGGAGGTCGCCGAGGCCGTCCAGCGGGCGATCGAGGTCCTGCGTGGGCTCGTGGCAAGCGTCCGCGACGTCCAGCTTCCACCCCTCATGACCGCTCCGCAGGTCGTGGCGGAGGAGATGGCCGCCTACCACGCGGATTGGTTCGCGAAGGCGTCACACCTCTACCAACTGCCGACCCGCCGCAGCCTCGAGCAGTGGGCGAAGCTCCCCGCGGTCGATTACGTTCTGGCGCGGCGGGAGATCGACCAGCTGCGACAGGAGGCCTCCAAGATCTTCACGGGCGTCGACTTGCTCGTGACACCGACGGTCAAGATTCAACCGCGGACGATCGAGGAAAGCATCAAGCGAGCCGAGTCGGAGCGCCCGTTTCCGCCCGAGCCGGGCGACACCAGCGCGTTCAACGTCCTCGGCCTGCCGGCGATCTCCGTCCCGTGCGGGTTCACGAAGGCCGGTCTGCCGATCGGGCTGCAGATCGTCGGCGCGCGCTTCGACGAAGCGCGCGTGCTCGCGATGGCGCACGCCTACGAGCGGGCGACCGAGTGGCACAAGCGGCGGCCACGCCTGCCCGGTGACGGCGGCACGTGACATAGTTTCCGCCATGCCCCGTTACGACCTCGCGGTCCTCGGCGGCACCGTCGTCGTCCCGTACGTCGGTGCGCTCCGGTGCGACGTGGGCGTCCGCGACGGCCGCGTCGCCGCGCTCGCCGACGCGATCGCCCCCGCGGAGGCGGGCGCCGTCGTGGACGCGCGCGGCAAGCTCGTGCTCCCGGGCGCGGTGGACTCGCACTTCCACATCGGCATCTACCGCGATCTCGCCCACGACGCCGAAAGCGAGACGCGCTCGGCGCTCGTCGGCGGCGTCACGACGGTGCTGAGCTACTTCCGGACGGGCCAGCACTATCTCAACAAGACCGGGCCGTACCGGACGATCTTCCCCGAAGTCGTGGCGGCGACCGCCGGCCACGCGCACGCGGACTTCGGCTACCACATCGGCATCATGACGTCGGCGCAGCTCGACGAGGTGGACTGGCTCGTCGCGGAGCAAGGGGTCGGCTCGTTCAAGTACTACATGTTCTACAAGGGACTGAACCTCACGTCGGACTCGACCCGCGGCACGGACTACACGATGTCCGACGTCTACGACCTCGGCCACCTCTATCGCCTCATGGCCGAGGTGGCGGCGGCCTCCGCGAAGCACGGCGCGCGCGGGCGCGTGTCGCTCTCGCTCCACTGCGAGCAGGCCGAGCTGATCCGCGTCTTCATCGAGGAGGTGAAACGCGCGGGGCCGGGCGGGCTCGAGGGCTACCACCGGTCCCGGCCGCCCCTCAGCGAGCGGCTCTCGATCGCCGAGGCGATGGTGCTGGCCGACGCGACGCGCTGCCCGGTGAACCTGCTCCACCTCTCGAGCGCCGAGGCCGTGGCGGCGGGGACGCAGGGCCGCCGAGAATACCCGCACCTCGACATCCGGCTCGAGACGACGGTGCACCATCTCGCCCTCACGCACGCGACGGCGCACGGGATCCTCGGCAAGGTGAACCCGCCGATCCGCACGGAGGCCGACCGCGAGGCGCTCTGGCGGGCGGTGCTCGACGGGCGGATCGACACGGTCGTGAGCGACCACGCGTGCTGCGCCGAGGAGGACAAGCAGCGCGACCTCTGGGCGGCGCTGCCCGGGTTCGGCGGCACGGCGCTGCTCTACCCGTACCTCGTCTCCGAGGGACTGAAGCGCGGTCTGTCGCTCGCGCGCATCGCCGAGCTCGCGAGCGCGAACCCGGCGCGCGCCTTCGGCCTCTACCCCAAGAAGGGCGCGCTCGCCGTCGGCGCCGACGCCGACCTCGTCGTGCTCGACCCTGAGCGCGAGCAGGTCGTGACTCCCGCGCTGCTCCAGTCGGCGCAGGACTTCACGCCGTTCGCCGGCCTGCGGGTGCGCGGCTGGCCCACCCACACGGTGCTCCACGGCGAGGTCGTGTTCGAGAACGGCAAGGTGCGGGGCCGGCCGGCGGGCCGATACCTCCCGCGGCCGGCCGGCTGAGCTAGGCTTTCTTCTTGGCGGCGGCGGAACGGGCCGGACAGACCTTGTGGTACCACGTCGAGCCGAGCTTCACGTGATTACCGTTCTTCCGGATCGTGCGCTTGCACTTGGGGCACGTGCCCATCGAGGGGCTCCTTTGGGATTCCGATTCGGCGCTCGGCTATTATAGCAAGGCCTCCGAGGAGGGAGCCGGTGACCGACTGCGTCTTTTGCCGCATCATCGCGCGCCAGCAGCCCGCGGACATCGAGTACGAGGACGACGCGGTGCTCGCCTTCAAGGACATCTACCCGAAGGCCCCGGTGCACGTCCTGATCGTCCCGAAGCGCCACATCACGTCGGTGATGGCGATGGAGAGCGCGGACGCCGAGGCGCTCGGCCGCTGCCTGCTCGCGGCGAAGAGCCTCGGCGAGGCGAAGGGCTTCGGCGAGCGAGGCTACCGCCTGCGCGTGAACTGCGGGCCGGAGGGCGGGCAGGTGGTCGATCACGTCCACGTCCATTTCCTCGCGGGCGGCCGTTCGAGCGGTGGCTAGCCACTTCATCGACTACCAGCTCTTCGGCGACCAGTTCTCGACGCCGGAGATCCGCGCGGTGTTCGACGAGCGGACGATGCTCCAGCTCTGGCTCGACGTCGAGGCCGCGCTCGCCGGCGCCCAGGCGGACCTGCACCTGATCCCGCGGGAGGACGCCGACGCGATCGCGCGCGCCGCGCGCGTGGAGAAGCTCGACCTCCCCGCGATTAAGCGCGACCTCGCGGTCACGGCCCACCCGATCGTCCCCGTCGTGCGCGACCTCGCGCGGGTCGCCGGCGACGCCGGCCGCTGGGTGCACTGGGGCGCCACGACCCAGGATATGATCGACACGGGCATGGTGCTTCAGCTGAAGGCCACGCACGCGATCCTCCGGCGCGATCTGGTGACGCTCACGCGGACGCTCGGCGCGCGCTCGAGCGCCTGGGCCTCGGCGTGCCGTTGATCGCGTGGCACGCTTCGCGCGACACGATCACCGAGTTCGTGACGCTCCTGGCGCTCCTCGGCGGGACGCTGGCGCGCATCGCGAACGAGGTCATCCAGCTCCAGCGCTCCGAGATCATGGAGCTCGAGGAGCCCTTCGCGCACGGCAAGGTGGGCAGCTCGACGATGCCGCACAAGCGCAACCCCGCGCACGCGGAGCGCATCGTCGCGATCAGGCGCCTCCTGCGGGGCGCGGCGGCGACGGCGCTCGAGACGACTGTGGCGGCCCACGAGCGCGACATGAGCGTCGGACGGGCCGAGTGGGTGCTGGTGCCCGAAGCGGCGTGTCTCGCCGCCGCGGCGCTCCACTGGTCGCTCGTCGTCACGCGGGGCCTCCGCGTCAACGTCGAGCGGATGCGCGAGAACCTCGGCCGGCTCGGCGGGCTCCTCCTGTCGGAGGCGGTCATGCTCCGGCTCGGCGAATCGCTTGGCCGCAACGCGGCGCACGACCTCGTGTACGACGCCGCGATGGCCGCGTTCGAGGGCAAGGGGAGCTTCCGCGACCTCCTGCTCGCCGACCCGCGGGCGGCCGCCGCGCTCGACGGGGACGAGCTCGACCGGCTGCTCGACCCGACCGCCTACACGGGCCTCGCCGGCGCGTTCGTGGACCGGGTGGTGCGGGAAGCGCGGAAGCTCGCGGACTAGGCGGACGCACCCGCCGCGGCGGGCTTCGACTCGAGCGGGAACCCGGCGTTGGCCCAGCTGCCGAGCCCGCCCTTCAGGATCCTCACGTTCTTGAATCCGAGCTGTCGCAGGAGGTGCGCCACACGGGCGCTCGTCGCCTCGTCGGGTCAGGTGCAGTAGGCGACGACCGTCCGGCCGAGGTCGACCTCGAATGAGATCCCGCTCTGGAGCTGGGTCGCCGTGACGTGGCGCGATCCCGGAATCCTCACGGGGCTCTTCGCGTAGGCGCCCTCGTCGCGCACGTCGAGGATCGTCGGCCGCTCCGCGGCGCTCTCGAGGAGCCGCACGACCTCCGACGGCCGGATCCGGAAGCGGTTGCGGCGCCAGCGCAGCCCGAACATGACGCCGTAGGCGCCGGCGCTCAGCACGATGACCGTGACGGCGACGGTCGCCCACGGGAACGGCTGCGGCGGCGGGTTCTTGGCCTCGGCGGTCATCCGTCGCACGTCGGGGAGCTCGGGCAGGAGACGGTTCGCCTCGGCGAAGTGCCGCTCGGCGCGCGCGTAGTTCCCCGCGAAGAAGTCGCGGAGCCCCGCGTGCCACGCGGCGTTGAAGCGGCTCGTCTCGTCCAGCGGGACCTCGGTGCCCTTGAGGAAGTCGCGGACGGCGGTGGACGGGATCACGAAGTTGAAGCCCTGGACGATGCCGCCCTCGTCGCCCTCGCCCGTCGTGACGAACGTCACCACGCCGAGGACGCCGCCCCCGGACGTCACCGCGGGACCGCCGCTGTTGCCCCATGCGGCGGGCGCGTCGGTCTGGATCACGGGCTGGTTGGCGCGGTCCTGCTTGAAGCCGGAGATCGCGCCGTTCGTCACCGAGGCTTCCATCTTCGCCGACGCGTTCAGGAGCTCGTGGCTCAGCACGACGCCCGGGAAGCCCAGGATGTGGATCTTGTCACCGATCTGCGCGTTCGAGATGTCGGCCAGCGCGAGCGTGGGCATGTCGGCCGCCTCGAGCTTGAGGAGCGCCAGGTCGCGGCCCGACATGTCCTCGCCGGCCACGGGCGGGCTGTACTTGACGACGACCGCGGGGAGGCGGATGCCGTTGGAGAGGATGACGTAGATCGACGGCTCGAGCTTGACCTTCGCCCGCGCGGCGACCGATGCGAGCGCCTGCGGGTCGAGCTCGCCGCACGCCTCGCGCGCGGCCCGCCGCGCGAGCTGCTCCTCGGACGTCCGGCGCGGCTTGTGGGCGGACGACACGACGTGAGCGTTCGTGAGCATCCAGCCGCTCGGCGCGATGAACCAGCCCGTGCCCGTCTCGCGAAGCGGCTGGGGCGAGACGCGCTTTTCCCCGCCGACGCCACAGCTCACGCTGACCTCGCCCGCGACCTCCGCGATGACCAGGGCGACCGCCGGCTTGGCGCGGAGCAGCGCCTCCTGCAGCGACGGCTCGGCCGCGAGGCCCGGACCGGGTGCCAGCAGCGCAAGGAAGAGGATCGCGAGCGCGCGACGCATCGACGGGATTATAGCGACAAAGCGAAGGCTCCAGGGGTTGCCCCCTGGAGCCTTGGTGATCACGAGTGTTGCGGCTCTTACTTCAGGATCTTGATGGCGGCTTCGGCCTTCGCCTTCGCCTCCGTCATGTTGCCGGCCTTGCACGCGGCCTCGGCCTCGCGGACCAGCTTCGAGGCCTCTACGCCACGCGGCGCCTGGGTGTCCTGACCGCGCGGGGCCTGAACGTCCTGACCACGCGGAGCCTGGGTGTCCTGCTTGCCACGCGGGGCCTGAACGTCCTGACCACGCGGAGCCTGGGTGTCCTGTTTGCCGCGCGGGGCCTGAACGTCCTGGCCACGCGGAGCCTGGGTGTCCTGCTTGCCACGCGGAGCCTGCGTGTCCTGACCGCGCGGAGCCTGAACGTCTTGGCCACGCGGAGCCTGGGTGTCCTGCTTGCCACGCGGAGCCTGGGTGTCCTGACCGCGCGGGGCCTGAACGTCCTGGCCACGCGGAGCCTGGGTGTCTTGACCGCGCGCGCCCGCGAGAGTGCGCGGGGCCTGGACATCCTGTTGCCGCGGCGCCTGGGTGTCCTGGCCGCGGGCGCCGGCCAGCGTGCGCGGAGCCTGCACATTGTCGGTCTTGGCGACCTTCTTGAGCAGGTCCTTCGCCTGAGCGACCTCTCCGGGGCAGGACGCCTGCTGCGCCTCCGCTACCGGCGCCAGCACGCCGAACATCGCGACACTCATGATCACTGCCAGAAATCTCTTCATCGTTCCCCCGTTCCGTCCGGTTTGTTGAAGTGCTCTGCTACCTGACCGCCGCCAGATCCCTTCTGGGTCCTCTCTTCCTCCGACCCCCCTTTCGCCGCGCAGTATTCGGTCGAACCTGAGTCTGGGAAGTCTCGAGGCTTAGACTGAGCAAGGCCACTGCCAACGCATCGTCGATTCGGAACGGTACTGATATCAGCAGGTTAGATACGCCAAGCCCCTTGAGGCGGCGGCGATGTGCCCGAGGCCAGACCCGCGGTCGGTCTGGCATTCTGCCCGTCATGCGATCACCCCTGTGGTACGCTCGCTGGCGCTTATGCGCTCTCTGGCGCGACACGCGCCTGTGTTGCTTCTCCTTCTCATGGTGACGAGCGCGTGCAGCATCACGAGCCCGGGGAAGCCGACGGCTCAGGCGACAGCCCCGACCTCACCGCCGACCCTCAGGGTTCTGACCAACGGTGTGCGCGTCCTGGTCCAGGAGTTCGAATCGAGCGAAGTGGTCGCCCTCCAGTTGTGGGTCGGCGCGGGCGGCCGCGACGAGGCGCCCGCGGAGCTCGGGCTCGCTCACTACCTCGAGCACATGCTGTTCAAGGGCACCACGCTGCGAGTCCCGGGCTTCATCGAGCGCGAGGTGGAGGGTGTGGGCGGCGGGATCAACGCGGGCACGTCGCTCGACTTCACCTACTACCACACCGTGCTCCCCGCGTCGCGTGCCGCGGCGGGCGTCGAGCTGCTCGCCGACATCAGCGTGAACTCGACGCTCGATCCGACCGCGCTCGAGCTCGAGAAGCGTGTCGTGCTGGAGGAGATGCGGCTCGGAGAGGACAACCCGCGGCAGTTCATGTTCCGCCGGCTCTACGAGGTGCTGTTCGAGGGCCACCCCTATGGCCGCCCGACGATCGGCACGCCCGAGCTCGTGCGCGGTCTGACGCGCGACACGCTCATGGCCTTCTACCGCCACCATTACGTGCCCGAGGCGTTCGTGCTGGTCGTCGTCGGCCCGGTGAAGACTGGGGACGTCGTCGCGGTCGCCCAGCGGACGTTCGGCCGGCTGCCGCGGAGCGGGTTCCAGCGCCTGCCCCTTCCGGCGCCCGCGGCGCTCCGCGCGAAGCGCCTCGACGTCGAGCGCCCGGGCGCGCAGGCCTACCTCGGCCTCGGCTGGATCGGCCCCAAGCTCGATCACGCCGACACGCCCGCCGTGGACCTGCTGGTCTCCATCGTCGGCGAGTCGGGCTCGTCTCGGCTCACGCAGTCGCTCCGCGAGCGGCTGGCCCTCGTGAGCTCGATCGACGCGCGCTACACCGCGCTCGCGGCCGCAGGAGTCATCTCGGTGACGGCCCAGCTCGACCCGGCCAACCTGGCGCGCGCCGAAGCGGAAGTCCTCGGCGAGATCCGGCGGCTGCGGGAGAGGGGAGTGTCACCCGAGGAGCTCCGGCGCGCCATCACCGCGGCCGAGGCGAGCCACGCGTTTTCCGTCGAGACCGCCGAGGGGCGGGCGCGGGCCTACGGTCGGGCCGAGACGACCTGGAGCCTCGACGAAGAGCTCGCGTACGTGGATCGGCTCCGCTCGGTGACGCCCGAGCAGATCCGCGCGGCAGCGCGCCGCTACCTCGATCCCGAGCGCTACGGCCGTCTGGCCTTCGTCCCACCGGGGAAATGAACATGCCGCCGGTGCTCGCCGCGTGCGCGCTCTCGGCGCTCGTGCTGGTGGTGGCACCCGCCGCCACGGCGGCGCCGTCGGTGTCGCGGCACGTCCTCGAGGACGGGCTGACGGTCCTGGTGCGCGAGAATTCCGCCGCCCCCGTCGTCGCCGTCTCGCTCCAGGTGCGCGCGGGCTCGCGGTTCGAGACCGCGGAGCAGGCGGGTATCACGAACTTCCTGCTCCGGACCATGATCCGCGGGACGCGGAAGCGCTCGGCGGTCCAGCTCGCCGAGGCCGCCGAAGGGCTCGGGGGCAGCCTCGAGGCGTCGGGCGAGGTCGAGGCCGCCGAGCTCCGCGCTCAGGCGCTCTCGCGGAACTGGGAAGCGCTGCTCGACCTCGTCGCCGAGGTGGTGCGGGAGCCGGCCTTCCCGCCGGAGGAGATCGAGCGTGAACGCCGCCTCCTGCTGAGCCAGCTCCAGACGCGCGCGGACACGCCGTTCCCTTTGAGCTTCGACACCCTGCTGCGCGACCTGTACGCGGGCCACCCGTACGGCTGGCCCAGCCTCGGCATCCGGGCGAGCGTGGAGCGGCTCCAGCGCGAGGCGCTCCTCGCGCACTACCGCGAGGCCTTCCGGCCCGAGCGCGTGGTCCTCGCCGTGAGCGGCCTGGTGCCGCGCGAGCGCGTCGTCAAGGTCGCCGAGCGCCTGTTCGGCGGGCTTCCGCGCTCGGGTGCCCCGACGGTCGAGCCGCCGCCCGTGCCGGCCGCGGCGGGCGGGCGACGCGTCCTCGAGCGGCCCGCGCAGCAAGCGCAGGTCCTGGTCGGCTATCTCGGCCCGGGCCTCCGAGACCCGGACTATCCCGCGGTCCGCGTGCTCGCCACGGTGCTCGGGGGCGGCATGTCCGGGCGGCTCTTCGTCGAGATCCGGGACAAGCGCGGGCTCGCGTACTCGCTCGGAGTCCTCACGCCGTACCGGACGGGGGCCGCGTTCTTCGTCGCCTACCTGGGAACCGCGCGCCCGAACGCCGCGGCGGCCGAGGCGGCGGTCCTCCAGGAGATCGAACGGATCCGCACCGCGCCCGTGACCCCGGAAGAGCTCGCGCGGGCGAAGGCGTACCTGCTCGGGCGCCTCGCGCTCGATCGGCGGACGAACGCGCGCCAGGCGTGGTACCTCGCGTTCTTCGAGGCGACCGGCGCGGGATGGGACTTCCCCGAGCGATACGCGAAGGCGGTCGAGGCGGTGACCGCGGCGGACCTGGCGGCGGTCGCGGGCCGCTACCTCGTCCGGCCGACCATCGTCGTCCTGACACCCCCGGAGCGCTGATGCTGCCGCTCAAGGACGACGTGCCGAGCCGCTCTTTCCCGTCGGTGACCGTCACGCTCATCACGCTGAACGCGGCCGTCTTCGCCTACCAGGCGTCGCTCGCCATGGGCCCGGAGCCCGTCGCGTCGCGCGCGGCGGAGGCCTTCGTCACCGAGTTCGGCGCGATCCCGTGCCGGATCACCGCGAGCTGCGTCTCCCCGGACGACTTCCCGCCGGCGGTCGTCACGATCTTCAGCGCGATGTTCCTGCACGGCGGGCTCCTCCACATCGCCGGCAACATGCTCTATCTGTGGATCTTCGGCGACAACGTCGAGGACTCGCTCGGTCACGGGCGCTTCCTTCTCTTCTATCTGCTGTCGGGAGTCGCCGCGGCGGGTGCCCAGACCCTCGTCGGGCCCAGGTCGTCCATCCCGATGATCGGTGCCAGCGGCGCCATCTCGGGGGTCCTCGGTGCCTACCTCGTCCTCTTTCCCTACGCTCGCGTGCTCGTGCTGCTGATCTTCGGCTTCTTCGTGCGCCTCGTGTACGTCCCCGCGGTGATCGTGCTCGGCTTCTGGATCGTGGTCCAGTTCATCAACGGGTTGGTCACCGTCGGCGCCGTGGCGAGCGGGGTTGCCGAGACGGGAGGAACGGCGTGGTTCGCCCACATCGGGGGGTTTCTCGCGGGAATCGTGCTGCTGTTTCTGCTGCGGCCGCGGCGGAGCGCTCGCCTATAATGAAGGACATGACGAAGCCGCCGGCGCGCGTGCGCATCGACCGTCTGCTCGTCGACCGCGGGCTCGTCGTGAGCCGCGAGCAGGCGGCCCGCCACATCCTGGCCGGCGAGGTCCTCGTGGACGGCAAGCGCGTGGACAAGGCCGGCGCGCTCGTTCCGTCCGGCGCGGACGTGGAGCTCCAGGGGCGCTCGCCGTACGTGAGCCGCGGCGGCGAGAAGCTGGCCCACGCGCTCGACGGCTTCCGAGTGAAGGTCGCCGGACGCGTCTGCATCGACGTGGGCGCCTCGACGGGCGGCTTCACCGACTGCCTCCTCCAGCGCGGGGCCGCGCGCGTCTTCGCCGTGGACGTCGGCACCGCCCAGCTCGACGCCAAGCTCCGCAAGGATCCGCGCGTCGTCGTCATGGAGCAGTCCAACGCGCGGGCGCTCGACCCCCGGATCTTCGGCGAGCAGCCGACGCTCGCGACGATCGACGTCTCGTTCATCTCGCTCGAGAAGATCCTGCCCGCGGTGTTCGGCGTCCTCGCGCCGCGCGGGGAGGTGGTGGCCCTCGTGAAGCCGCAGTTCGAGGTGGGCCGCGCGCACGTCGGCAAGGGCGGGGTGGTGCGCGACCCCGCGCTGCACCGGGCCTCGGTCCAGCGCCTAGCCCGCTACGCGGTGCTCCGGGGCTGGCACGTCCTCGGCGTGACCGCGTCGCCGCTGCGGGGTCCGAAGGGCAACCGAGAGTTTTTCCTGCACTGCTCCTCGCACGGCCGCACCGCCAGCGACCTCGAGTCCATGATCGACAAGAGCGTCGAGGCGCTTGCGTGAAGCGCGTCGGCATCGTCGCGAAGCCGGGCGCCACGGAGGCCCGCGGCGTCGTGACGGAGCTGCTCGCGTGGCTCGCGGCGCGCGGGCTCGCCGCCGTGCTCGAGAAGGAGACGGCGGCGCTCGTCCCGGCCGCCACGGTACCCTCGGTCGGCAAGGCCGAGCTCCCGGCGCAGGTGGACCTGCTCGTGGTGCTCGGCGGGGACGGCACGCTGCTCTCGATGGCGCGCGCGGTGGGCGACCTCGGCGTGCCGCTGCTCGGGGTGAATCTGGGCGGGCTCGGGTTCCTCACCGCGACGACCCTCGACGAGATGCTCCCCGCGCTCGAGGCGGTCCTCGCCGGGCGGATGGCGGTGGACGAGCGCATGATGCTCACCGTCCGCGTCCTGCGCGGCGGCCAGCGGCTGTGCGAGTACGCGGCGCTGAACGACGTCGTCATCACCAAGTCCGCGGTGAGCCGGATCATCGACCTCGCCGTCTCGGTCGAGGGCCAGCACGCGACCGCGTACCGCGCCGACGGACTCATCATCTCGACCCCGACGGGCTCGACCGCGTACAGCCTGTCGGCCGGCGGCCCGATCCTCTTCCCGACGATGGACGCGCTGGTGCTGACGCCGATCTGCTCGCACACGCTGACGAACCGGCCGATCGTCGTCCCGGGCGGCCTCCGCGTCGAGGTCACCCTGCTGGCCGACCAGGAGGTGATGGCCACGGTGGACGGCCAGCTCGGGGTGCACCTCAAGGTGCACGACACGGTGGAAGTCGTGAAGGGCGGCGCGCGCATCCGGCTCCTCCGCTTCCCGCAGAAGGGGTTCTTCTCCGTGCTCCGGACGAAGCTGAAGTGGGGGGAGCGGTAGCGGCGTATCGCCCCGGATACCGCTTGAGCGGTCCGGCCGACTGACCTAGCATCCATTCCGATGCTGCGCGAGCTGCGCATCCGGAACTTCGCCGTGATCGAGTCCGTCACGGCGCCGTTCGGCCCCGGCCTGAACGTCCTGAGCGGCGAGACCGGGGCCGGCAAGTCCATGCTGATCGACGCGATCCTCCTCGTGCGGGGCGCCCGCGCCCAGACCGACGTGATCCGCACCGACGCCGAGACCGCCACCGTGGAGGCGGTCTTCGACGCCGAGCCCCGCGGCCCGGTGGCGGACGTCCTGGACGAGGCGGGGCTGGCCCTCGAGGACGGCCAGCTCGTCGTGCGCCGCGAGCTCGCGCGCGGGGGCCGCCACCGGGCCTTCGTCAACGACTCGCCGGTGACCGTGGCGCTGCTCGAGCGGCTCGGCGACCACCTCGTCGAGGTCCACGGCCAGCACGAGCACCAGCGGCTCCTCGAGCCCGCGCGCCAGCTCGAGCTGCTCGATCGGTTCGCCGACGCCGAGGACCTCCGCGAGCGCGTCGCCTCCCTCGTCGCGAAGTACCGGGCGGCCCGCGAGGCGGTCGAGCGCACGCGCGCGGCGGAGCGGGACCGGGCGCAGCGCGAGGACCAGCTGCGCTTCCAGGTCTCCGAGCTCGATGGCGCCCGCCTCCGGCCCGGCGAGGAGGAGGAGCTGCGCGGGGAGCGGCGCCGCGCCCAGCACGCGGAGCGCCTGCTCGCCGGGATCGTCGAGGCCGCCGCGCTTTTGGCGGACGACGAGGGCTCGGCGGCGGCGCGCATCCATCGGGCCGCGCGGCTCCTCACCGACCTCGGGCGCCTCGACCCCGCCTTCACCGGGCCCGTGGAGACGCTCGACGCGGCCGCCATCCAGCTCGACGAGGCGCTCGCACGGATCAGGGCGCTCCGCGACGCCGTGAGCGTGGAGCCCGGGCGGCTCGAGGCGGTCGACGAGCGCCTGGACGCGCTGACGCGGCTCAAGCGCAAGTACGGCGACACGGAGCAGGCGATGCTTGCATTCCGCGACCGGGCGGCGGCCGAGCTCGACCGCCTCGGGCGTCACGAGGAGATCCTGGCGGAGCAGGAGCGGCTCCTGGCCGAGCTGCACGCCGAGCTCGCCGAGGCCGCCGACGAGCTCTCCGAGCGTCGCAGCGCCGCGGGCGAGCGCCTGGCGCCCCAGGTCGAGCGCGAGCTGCGCGCCCTCGGGATGGAGCGCGCGGTGTTCCGGATCGCCCTCGAGCGCGGTGCCCTGGACGATGTCTCGCCGCGCGGCCTCGACCGCGCGGAGTTCCGGCTCTCGACGAACCCGGGCGAGGAGCTCCGCCCGCTCGCGCGCGTGGCGTCCGGCGGCGAGCTCTCGCGCGCGATGCTCGCGCTCAAGACGGTGCTGGCCAAGGCCGACCGCGTGCCCACGATGGTCTTCGACGAGGTGGACGCGGGCATCGGCGGGCGGGTCGCCGCCGTGGTGGCGCAGAAGCTCGCCGGCGCCGCGGAGGGGCGACAGGTCCTCTGCGTGACCCACCTGGCGCCGATCGCGGCGCGCGCGCATCACCACCTGCGCGTCGCCAAGAGCGTGCGGGCGGGCCGCACCCGCGTGAGCGCCGAGCTCCTCGCGGGCGAGGCGCGCGTCGAGGAGGTCGCGCGGATGCTGGGCGGCGCGCGCGTCACGGACACCGCGCGCGGCCACGCGCGTGAGCTGCTCGGCGCCGCGAGCGGCGGGCGCTGAAATCGCTCCGGGCCACGCGCGTGTGCCATAATCAATCGAGATGATCGAGGCCGTCCTCCGGGCGATCTTCGGCACCAAGCACGAGCGCGACGTCAAGCGCATGCAGCCCGCGGTCCAGGCGATCAACGCGCTCGAGCCGGCGGCGCAGGCGCTCGACGCCGCCGGGCTGCGCGCGAGGTCCGACGAATTCCGCAAGCGCCTCACCGACGGCGAGCCGCTCGACGAGCTCCTGCCCGAGGCGTTCGCCGTCTGCCGCGAGGCCGCGCGACGGACCGTCCGGATGCGCCACTTCGACGTCCAGCTCATCGGCGGCATGGTGCTCCACGCCGGGAAGATCGCCGAGATGGCGACGGGCGAGGGCAAGACGCTCGTCGCGACGCTGCCCGCGTACCTCAACGGGCTCACCGGGCGCGGCGTCCACATCGTCACCGTCAACGACTACCTCGCCAAGCGCGACGCGCAGTGGATGGGGCCCATCTTCCACGCGCTCGGCCTCTCCGTCGGCGTGATCCAGCACGAGGCCTCCTTTTTGTACGACCCGGCCTACGTGAGCTCGGACGCCCGGCTGACCACGCTCCGGCCCTGCACGCGCCAGGAGGCGTACCGCGCCGACATCACGTACGGCACGAACAACGAGTTCGGCTTCGACTACCTCCGCGACAACATGCGCTTCACGCTCGACGAGCTCGTCCAGCGCGAGCTCCACTACGCGATCGTGGACGAGGTGGACTCGATCCTGATCGACGAGGCGCGGACGCCGCTGATCATCTCGGGGCCCGCCGACGAGTCGACGGACCTCTACTTCAAGATCGACCGTGTGATCCCGAAGCTCAAGCGCGCGGCCACGATCGTCGAGGGCAAGCTGTCCGAGATCGAGGAGCAGAAGGCGGGCGACTTCATCGTGGACGAGAAGGCGCGCGCCGTGGCGCTGACCGAGGAGGGGATCGCGACCTGCGAGCGGCTCCTCAACGTCGACAACCTCTACGACCCGAAGCACATCAACCTCCTCCACCACATCCAGCAGGCGCTCCGCGCCCACGCGCTGTTCCGGCGCGACGTGGATTACATGGTGAAGGACGGGCAGGTGCTCATCGTCGACGAGTTCACGGGGCGCCTGATGCCGGGCCGGCGGTGGTCGGACGGCCTCCACCAGGCGGTCGAGGCGAAGGAGGGCGTGCGGATCGAGCGCGAAAACCAGACGCTCGCGACGATCACCTTCCAGAACTACTTCCGCATGTACGAGAAGCTCGCGGGCATGACCGGCACGGCCGAGACGGAGGCCGAGGAGTTCGGGAAGATCTACAAGCTCGACGTCACCGTGATCCCGACGAACCGCACGCTCATCCGGCTCAACCACCCGGACGTCGTCTACAAGACCGAGCGCGAGAAGTTCAACGCGGTGACCGAAGACATCATCGAGCGGAGCGCGAAGGGTCAGCCGATCCTCGTCGGCACCGTCTCGATCGAGAAGTCCGAGCAGCTCTCGAAGCTCCTGAAGAAGCGCGGCGTCCGTCACGAGGTGCTGAACGCGAAGTACCACGAGCGCGAGGCCGAGATCGTCGCCCAGGCGGGCCGCGAGGGCGCGGTGACGATCGCCACGAACATGGCCGGGCGCGGCACCGACATCCTGCTCGGCGGCAATCCCGACTTCCTCGCGAAGGAGATCCTCCGGAAGAGAGGGCTCGAGCCGGTGACCGCGTCGGAGGCGGACCGGCGGACGGCGTTCGAGGAGGCGTCGCGCATCACGGAGCCCGAGCATGGGCGCGTGGTGGCCGTCGGCGGCCTGCACATCGTCGGCACCGAGCGCCACGAGGCGCGGCGCGTGGACAACCAGCTCCGCGGCCGCTCGGGCCGGCAGGGCGATCCGGGCTCGTCCCGGTTCTACCTCTCGCTCGAGGACGACCTGCTCAGGATCTTCGGCTCGCAGCGGATCCAGACGATCATGGAGCGGCTCGGCATGCAGGAGGGTGAGCCGATCGAGCACCGGCTCGTGACGCGCGCGATCGCGACGGCGCAGAAGCGCGTCGAGACGCACCACTACGAGATCCGCAAGCACCTCCTCGAGTACGACGACGTGATGAACAAACAGCGCGAGATCATCTACGGGATGCGGCGGCAGATCCTCGACGGCGAAAGCCAGGCGGACACCGTCGCGGACTGGATCGAGGACGTCGCGGTCGGCGCGCTCGACGCTTACGCGGCGCGGGATGCCCACTCCGAGGACTGGGACCTCGCGGCGCTCGGCGAGGCACTCTACCGCCAGTTCGACGTCCGCATCCCGCCCGCGCGCTACGCGGAGGTCACCTCCCGCGACGGGCTCGACGAGCTGGTCGCGGAAGCGGTGCGCGAACGTTACGCGGCCCGCGAGCGCGAGCTCGGGCCGGACCTGCTGCGGGCGCTCGAGCGCCACGAGATGATGATCGTCATCGACCAGCAATGGAAGGACCACCTGCTCTCCATCGACCACCTGAAGGAGGGGATCGGCCTCCGCGGCTACGGCCAGCGCGATCCGCTGACCGAGTACAAGAAGGAGGCGTTCGAGCTCTTCCAGGACATGGTCGAGCGCGTGAAAGCCGCCGTCGTCGAGCGCCTCTTCAAGGTCCAGGTCGTCCGCGACGCGCCGATGGAGCTTCCCGCGCTGACGGCGTGGGCCGACGCGCGGGAGTCCCGCGGCGAGATGCCGCAGGAGCCCGGCCGCGCCCCCGTGGGGGCGGCCCGCCCGCAGGCTCCGGTGCGGACCGCGGCGGGCGAGAAGGTCGGGCGCAACGATCCGTGCCCGTGCGGGTCGGGCAAGAAGTACAAGAAGTGCTGCTACCTGAAGCAGTAGTGGTCGGCGGCGGGACCCGCCTCAGAGAGCCGTCGCCGCGGCGACGAGGTGGAACCAGTTGTAGCGGCTGCGGAACACGTCGACGGAGAGCACGAATTCGGCGACGGTGAGCGCCGGCGCGAGAGCGATGACCACGACGAGGGGCCGTCGCGTCACGGCGCCGAGCCCCGCGAGATAGAGCGTCGCGAAGGGCACGAGCGTACCCCCGATCAACCGACCGTTGGAGAAGAACGGGTAGCCGGGTGAGGGGCGCATCGACTCGAGATCGCTGAACCGAAACACCACCGACAGCGCGAGGAGGACGCCCACGGCCGCGACGAAGCTGGCGAAGCCGAGGCCGAGGAGAGCACCTGCTGCGTGAGCTCGGGCGCGCCACGCTCTCGAGGCCGCCAGCGCGAGGAACAACGCGGAGGAGCCGGAACATCAGATGTCGAGAGCCGTGAACGACGTCGTCACGCCGTGCCACGGGTATTCGCCGCGCTAGTAGGTCGCCATCAGGTCGTGCCAGAAGGGCCGCGCGAGCGCACAGGAGAATCACGATCCCGCGCTCGTGCCGCACGCTTCACCCGTCCCCCGGAAACGCATCCCGGTCCGCGCCTCACCCTTCGCCCCGCCGGCGCCCCGCGTCCGCGCCACGATCATCGCGCCACCAGGGCGATCCGGAGCACTCGGGACCTGGGGTCACGCCCCGCGGCCGAGCCTCGACATCTGGGGTCCGGCCCCGGCCGGGCCCCCCAGCGCTGGTACAATTCTTTTGGGCGTAAGGCCTCGTACGTGCTACATAAACTTTATGCGCCTCGAATCGATCACCCTGCACGGGTTCAAGTCGTTCGGCGAGAAGACCGTGGTGAAAGTGCTGCCCGGGATCACGGGCGTCGTCGGGCCGAACGGCTGCGGGAAGAGCAACATCTCCGAGGCGGTGCGCTGGGCCCTCGGCGAGCAGAGCGCCAAGTCGCTGCGCGGACAGCGGATGGAGGACGTGATCTTCTACGGCTCCGCCTCGCGCAAGCCCGTCGGGCTCGCCGAGGTCGAGCTCATGTTCGGGAACGACGGCGTGCTCAGCGTGCCATGGACCGAGGTCGCGGTCGCCCGCCGCCTCTACCGGACGGGCGAGAGCGAGTATCTCCTCAACCGGAACCTCGCGCGCCTGCGGGACATCCTCGACCTCTTCGCCGGCACGGGCGCGAACCCCCGCGCCTACTCGGTGATGGACCAGGACAAGCTGAACCACGTCCTCACCGCCAAGCCCCACGAGCGCCGCATCTTCATCGAGGAGGCGGCGGGCGTCGCGCGCTACAAGCAGCAGCGGAACGAGACGCAGGGCAAGCTCGACGCCGCCCGCCAGAACCTCGTGCGCGTCCGGGACGTGATGGACGAGGTGAAGCGGCAGCTCGGCTCGCTCGAGCGCCAGGCGAAGAAGGCGCAACAGTACAAGGCGCTGCAGACCGAGAAGCGCGACCTGGCGCTGGCGCTCGCGGCGGCCGACTGGATGGCGCGCGTCGCCGAGGGCGAGCGGCTCGCGGGCGAGATCGGGCGGCTGCGCGACGAGGAGCAGGTTCTCCGGACGCGGAGCGCGGGGCTCGCCGCGCGGGAGGCGCGCCAGCGCGAGCTCCTCCAGGCGAGCGACCACCGGCTCGCCGACCTGCGGCAGTCGGTCCAGAAGGTCCAGGGCGAGCTCGAGCGGCTCCTCGAGCGCCGCGAGCAGATGGGCCTGCAGCTCCGCGAGCTCGCGGAGGAGGCGGTGCGGGTTGCCGAGGAGCTCCGGGTCACGGCGGAGCGGCGCGAGACGGTGCTGGCCGAGCGCGACGCCGGCCACGCGGGGCTCGCGGAGGCGACCCGCCAGGCGGAGGAGCGCGACCGGGCGGCGGACGACCTCGCGGGGCGCCTCGAGCGGCTTCGCGCGGCCCTCGCCTCCGAGCGCGACCGCGCCGAGGCGCTTCGACTCGAGCAGGCGCGGCTCGCCGGCGAGCGCGTCGACCTCATGCGCCAGGCAGGCGAGCTCCGCGAGCGCGAGGCGCAGCTCGGGCGTCGGGCCGAGCGCCTCGCCCAGGAGTTGACCGAGGTCGAGGCGGAGGCCGGACGGTTGCACGCGCAGCGCGCCCGCTTCGTCGAGGCGCACGACCTGGCCCAGACCGAGCTCGGCGCGCTCGAGGGCGAGCGCCGGCAGCTCGCCGCGCGCCTCGAGGGCGCGGCCCGGCGCCTCGCCGAGGCCGAGGGCGGGCTCGCGGACACGCGCCTCGCGCTCGCGGCCCGGCGGTCGAGCCTCGAGGCGCTGGCCGAGCTCGAGCGCCAGCGCGAGGGCTACGGCGCCGGCGTGCGCGCCGTCTTCGGCGAGGGGCGCGCCAGCGGTCTCGCGGGGGTGGTCGGCACGGTCGCGGACCTCCTGGAGGTTCCGCCGGGGATGGAGCGCGCGATCGAGGCGGCCCTGGGCGAGCGGGTCCAGTGGGTGGTCGTCGAGCGCTTCGCCGACGCCCGCGCCGCGGTCGACTATCTGCGCGAGCGCTCGCTCGGCGCCGCCACGTTCCTCCCGCTCGAGCACCTGCCGTCGCCCGCGGGCACGCCCGCCGACGAGTCGGGCGTGCGCTGGGCGGCGGGGAGCGTCGCCGCGCCCAGCGCGAGCTTGGTGCACCACCTCCTCGGGCCCGTCGCGATCGTCGAGCACCTGGACCGCGCGGAGGCCCTCTGGCGCCGCAACGGCGTGGTGGCGATCTACGTCACTCCCTCGGGCGAGGTCCTGGGGCCGACGGGCCGCCTGCACGGCGGCGGCGAGACCCCGGCGTCCGGAGTCCAGCATTCGCTGCTTGCGCGCAAGCGCCGGCTCCGCGAGCTCGACGACGAGGTGCGGCGGCTCGCGGCGGGCGAGGCTCAGGCGCAGACGGCCGTGGCGGCGCTCGCCGAAGAAGTCACGGCGGCCCGCGAGCACGCCGCGCGGCTCGACCAGGCGGTCCACACCCGTCGGGCGCAGTGTCTCGCGAGCGAGAAGGACCTGGAGCAGGCGGCGCGCGAGCACGAGCGCGTCCAGCGCCACCTCGAGACGGTCCGCGCGGAGTCGCGGCAGGTGGAGCTCGAGACGGAGGAAACCGCGCGGACGCTCGGCCAGCTGGGCCAGCGCGTCGAGCTCGCGCGCGAGGCCGAGGCGGCCCACGAGGCCGCGATGGCGCGGAGCCGCGCGGCGATCGACGCCGCGCAGGTGCAGGAGGCGACGCTCGGCGGCGAGCTCACGGCGTGCCGCGTGGAGCTCGCCGGGGCGACGGAGCGCGTGGACGCGCTCGGCCGCGAGCTCCAGCGCCTTGGCGACATGGAGCGCGACCTCGCCGAGCGGCTCGAGCAGGCCCGGCGGCGGCAGGGCCAGCTCCACGACCGGCGCGCCTGGCTCGCCGAGGAGCGCGAGCGCACGGACGCGGGCGCGCGCGACGTCGCGATCGAGCGCGACCGGATGGAGGGCGAGACGCGGCTCGCGGCCGAGCAGCACGAGCAGCTCGCCGCCGAGCTGCGCGGGCTGGAAGGCGAGACGCGCGGCGTCGAGGGCGCGATCGGGCGGCTGATCTCGAGCGTCCACGAGCTCGACCTGGCCGCGACCGAGTGCCGCATCCGCCGCGAGGAGCTCGGGCAGGACGCGTGGCGTGCCTACGGGGTCGACGAGGCCGGGCTCCGTGCGGGTCACGATCCGGCGCGTGACCTCACGGGCGTGCGCGAGCGCGTGGCGGAGCTCGAGGAGCGCCTCGCGGCCATCGGCCCGGTGAACCTCGTCGCCGACGACGAGTACCGCGAGCTCGACGAGCGTCTCACGTTCCTCCGGACCCAGCACGACGACCTCGTCGGGTCGATCAAGGACCTCGAGAAGGCGCTCCGCGGGATGACCCGGAGCGCGCAGGAGCGCTTCGCCCAGGCCTTCGAGGAGATCAACCGCCACTTCCAGGGGATCTTCGAGCGGCTGTTCGAGGGCGGGCGTGCCGAGCTGCGGCTCGTGGAGGCCGAAGAGGGCGGCGACCCGCTCGACACGGGCGTGGATCTGATGGCCCAGCCGCGCGGCAAGCGGCTGCAGTCCGTGACGCTCCTGTCCGGTGGCGAGCGTGCGCTCACCGGGCTCGCCCTGCTCTTCGCCATCTTCTACTTCAGACCGAGCCCCTTCTGCGTGCTGGACGAGGTGGATGCGCCGCTCGACGACGCCAACATCCACCGCTTCCTCAAAGTGCTCCGTGAGCTGACGAGCCAGACGCAGTTCCTCGTCATCACCCACAACCGCAAGACCATGGAAGCCGCCGACGTCCTGTACGGCGTCACCATGGAGGAGCCCGGGCTCTCCAAACTCGTGTCGGTCAACCTGAACGCTCAGTAAGTAGGTGAAGTCGCAGGGGAAATGAGCTAGACTCGGCGGCGTCAGGGCTATGCCGTCCGTCGGCTCCTATCTCCGTGAGCTGCGCACCCGGCGAGGGGTTTCCCTCGAGGAGATCTCCCGCTCCACCCGGGTCTTGACCAGCTACCTGGAGGCGCTTGAGGCCGACGACTTCGAAGCCCTCCCGGCCCCGGTCTTCACGAGGGGCTTCATCCGCGCGTACTGCCAGACGCTAGGCGTCGCGCCGGACGAAGCGTTCGCCATCTACGACGGCCGCGCCGTGGACGCGCCCGAGACCAAGACGACGCCAGAGCCCCACGCGCGCCCGGCGGGGGCGGCCGCCACCGCGGAAGCCGCCCGGCGCCGAGAGACGGCCGAGACCCGGAGCCGCAGCGCCGTGCTCGCAGGGTTCGTGCTGCTCGTCGTGCTCGGCGTCGCGCTGTTCACCGTCACGCTCTGGCTCCAGCCCGCGCGCGAGCCCCGAAGGGAGGAGCGCGCGGCCGCGCGCGCCCCGGAGCCCAGGCCCGCGCCCGACGTCGAAGCGCGGCCGGCCGCCGAGACACCCCGCCCGGTCCCGGCGCCCGCCATGCCCGGGCCTCCCGCCGGGGCCTCGACCGGGGCGCCGCCCCAGATCGCCGGCGTCACGTCGCTCTACCGGCTCGTGGCGCGGACCTCAGAGCTCACGTGGATCCGCGTGCGCACGCAGGACGGCCGCACGAGCGAGGAGAATATCCCCGCGGGCGAGACCCGCGAGTGGGTGTCCAACCGGCCGTTCATCCTCACGATCGGCAACGCCGGCGGCGTCGCGTTCGAGCTGAACGGGCGGCCCGTGCCCCGGCTCGGCCCGAGCGGCGCGGTGATCGAGCGGCTGGTCCTGCCCGCGGACGTCCCGTGACCTTCCTCTCCGGTCTGGGCGCGCGCCTGCGCGAGGGGCTCCGGCGCTCCCAGGAGTACCTGGCGGGCGGCCTCGGCGCGGTCCTGGCACCCGAGCGGCCGATCGACGAGACGCTCTACGCGGAGCTCGAGGAGCTCCTGATCGCGGCCGACCTGGGCGCCGCCCTCGCGGCCGACTTCACGAACCGCGCGCGCGAGGAGGTCATGTTCGGGACGGTCACCCGCGCGGACCAGCTGCGCCCGCTGTTCCGCCGCTTTCTCCTCGACACGCTCGCCGCGGCGGCCCAGCCCCTGAGCCTCGACCACCGGCCGGCCGTCGTCCTCATGCTCGGCGTGAACGGCGCGGGCAAGACGACGACGGCGGCGAAGCTCGCCGCCGCGCTCAAGGGCTCCGGGAGGCACGTCCTCCTGGCGGCGGCCGACACGTTCCGCGCCGCCGCGATCGAGCAGCTCGAGCGCTGGGGCGAGCGCATCGGTGTCGAAGTGATCCACCAGGCCGCGGGCTCCGACCCCGCGGCGGTCGTCTTCGACGCGGTGAAGGCGGCGGCGGCGCGCGGCGCCGACGCGCTCATCGTGGACACCGCGGGACGCCTCCACACGAAGTCGAATCTCATGGAGGAGCTCGCGAAGCTCAAGCGCGTCATCGCGCGCCAGCTGCCGGGGGCGCCCCACGAGTCGCTGATGGTGCTGGATGCGCCGACGGGGCAGAACGGCTTTGCCCAGGCCCGCGTGTTCCACGAGGCGATCGGGCTCTCGGGCGTGGCGCTGACGAAGCTCGACGGCACCGCCAAGGGCGGGATCGTCGTCCGGATCGTCCGCGAGCTCCGGATCCCGGTCAAGCTGATCGGCGTCGGCGAGCGCGTCGAGGACCTCCAGACCTTCGAGGCCGAGGCCTTCGTGGACGAGCTGGTGCCGCCGTCGTGAGCGCGCCCGACGAGCGCTTCATGCGGCGCGCACTCGAGCTCGCCGAGCGCGGCCGCGGGCTCACGTCGCCGAACCCGATGGTCGGCGCCGTCGTCGTGACCCCGTCGGGAGAGATCGCCGGCGAGGGCGTCCACCTGCGCGCCGGAGGCCCACATGCCGAGGTCGAGGCGCTTGCCGCGGCGGGCCCACGGGCGCGCGGCGCCACACTCTACGTCACGCTCGAGCCGTGCGCCCACCGGGGGCGGACGCCCCCGTGCGCGTCGGCGGTCGTCGAGGCCGCGATCGCGCGCGTGGTGGCGGCGATCGGCGACCCGAACCCGCTCGTCGCGGGGCGGGGCTTCGAGATCCTCCGCGGCGCGGGGATCGAGGTCGTGTACGGGGTGCTCGCGGCGGAGGCGACGAGCCAGAACCGCGTGTTCCTCACCGCCGTGACCGAGCGCCGGCCGCACGTGACGCTCAAGGCGGGGATGACCCTCGACGGGAAGATCGCCGACGCCTCGGGGGCCTCGCGCTGGATCTCGGGTGAGCCGGCGCGCGCCCACGCCCACCGGCTCCGCAGCGAGGCCGACGCGATCGTCGTCGGCGTCACGACCGTCCTCCGCGACGACCCGGAGCTCACGGTGCGCCTGGCGCGTCCCTGGCCCCGCGAGCCCTACCGGGTCGTGCTCGACACCGGCGCCCGCACGCCCCCCGGGGCTCGACTGATCCGCGCCGGCGACCCGCGCCGCGTCCTCATCGCCGTGGGCGGGGGCGCGCCCGCCGAAGCGCGCGAGCGCCTCGCCGCGACCGGCGCGACGGTCGTGCCGTGTCCGACGCGGGACGGCCGTGTGGATCCGGGCGCGCTCCTCGCCGAACTCTACGCGCGGGACGTGCGCGGCGTGCTCGTCGAGGGGGGCGGCGAGGTCCACGCCGGGTTCCTCGACGCCGGCCTCGTGGACCGCGTGGCCTTCTTCGTCGCGCCCCTCCTCCTCGGCGGGCGGACCGCGCCGACCGCGATCGGCGGCGCCGGACGCGAGCTGAAGGGCGGCGTGCGGCTCGGGGCGCTCGCCGTCACGCGGCTCGGCGACGACCTCCTGGTCGAGGCCGACGTGGTCCGCGAGACGCGGGGCGCCTAGGATGTTCACGGGAATCGTCGAGGAGCTGGGGACGGTGGCGGCGCCGGCCCGCGGCGGGCCGGTCGCCCGGCTCGAGGTGCAGGCGAAGACGACGCTCGAGGACACGGCCGTCGGCGGGAGCCTCTCGGTCAACGGCGCCTGCCTCACGATCGTCGAGCGCCGGCCCGACGGGTTCGTGTTCGAGCTCGGTCCCGAGACCCTCGCGCGCACGACGCTGGGCCGCCTCCGCGCGGGCGAGCCGGTCAACCTCGAGCGCCCGCTCCGCTTCGGGGGCGCGCTGGGCGGCCACCTCGTCCTCGGCCACGTGGACGGCGTCGGAACCGTGGAGGAGGCAAGGCGTGTAGAATCGACCACACGGGTGCGCGTCGCGCTGCCCGGCCGGGAGCTCGAGCCGCTGCTGATCCCGCAGGGGTCGGTGGCGGTGGACGGGGTGAGCCTGACGGTCGCCGCCCTCGGCGACTGCTGGTTCGAGGTGATGCTCATCCCGCACACGCTCGCCGTGACGTCGCTCGGGCGGCTGGCGTCCGGGCAGGCGGTGAACATCGAGGCCGACGTGATCGGCAAGTACCTGGTGCGATCGCTCGCCCTCAGGGGGACGACATGACCGAGTTCTCGAAAGCCGAGGAGGGCATCGAGGAGATCCGGCAGGGGCGCATCCTGCTCGTGGTCGACGACGAGGACCGCGAGAACGAGGGCGACCTCGTGATGGCCGCGGACAAGGTGACGCCCGAGGCGGTGAACTTCATGGCCAAGTATGGCCGTGGCCTCATCTGCGTGCCGATGACGGGCGAGCGGCTCGACGAGCTGAAGATCTCGATGATGGTCTCCGACAACACCGCGCCCATGGGCACGGCCTTCACCGTCACCGTGGACGCGCGGCGCGGCGTCACGACGGGCACGTCGGCGTACGACCGGGCGGTGACGATCCGCACGCTGGTCGATCCGCAGATGAGCGCCGAGGATCTGACGCGCCCGGGCCACGTCCTGCCGCTCCGGGCGATGCCGGGCGGGGTGCTCCGGCGGGCGGGTCACACCGAGGCGGCGGTGGACCTGGCCCGCCTGGCCGGCTGCTCGCCGGCGGGCGTGATCTGCGAGGTGCTCGACGAGGACGGGGGCATGGCGCGCGTGCCGCAACTCGTGGAGCTCGCGGAAGCGCACGGCTTCAAGATGATCACGATCAAGGAGCTCATCGAGTACCGGATCGTGAAGGAAAAGCTGGTCCGGCGGATCGCGACCACCAAGCTGCCGACAGACTTCGGCGACTTCACCACGATCGCCTACGACACGACGGTGGACGCGCGGGTGCCGGTGGCGCTCGTGATGGGGCAGGTGGCGGGCGACGAGCCGGTGCTGGTCCGCGTCCACTCCGAGTGCCTGTTCGGCGACGCCTTCCACTCGCGGCGCTGCGACTGCGGGCAGCAGCTCGAGAAGGCGCTGGCGATCATCCAGGCCGAGGGCCGGGGCGTGTTCGTCTACATGCGGCAGGAGGGCCGGGGGATCGGCCTCGTGAACAAGATCCGCGCCTACGAGCTGCAGGATCAGGGCAAGGACACCGTCGAGGCGAACCAGGCGCTCGGCTTCAAGCCCGACCTGCGCGATTACGGCATCGGCGCCCAGATCCTCGTCGACCTCGGTGTGAAGAACCTCCGGCTCCTCACCAACAACCCGAAGAAGATCGTCGGCCTCGAGGGTTACGGCCTGCACATCGCCGAGCGCGTGCCGATCGAGACCCCGGCGACCGAGGCCAACCGGAAGTACTTGAGCACGAAGCGCGACAAGCTCGGCCATCTCCTGTCCTCGCTCCCCGACTGAGATGGCCGGCCGCGCGCCTGAGGCGCGCCGCCCCCGCGCGGCGCGGCGCTCGCAGCGGTTCGCGATCGTCGCGGCCCGCTTCAACGAGCGCATCACCAAGCGCCTCGTGGACGGCGCCCGCTCGGCCTTCGCCGAGGCCGGGTTCGACACCGAGCGCGTGGAGGTCCACTGGGTGCCCGGCTCCTTCGAGCTGCCCCAGGCGGCGTCGCTCCTGGCCGCGACGCGGCGTTACGCGGGCATCGTCTGCGTGGGCGTGGTCATCCGCGGCCAGACGCCGCACTTCGAGCACATCGCGCGCGAGGCGGCCGCGGGGATCCGCCAGGTCGCCCTGTCCACCGGCGTCCCGGCGACGTTCGGCGTGATCACGGCGCTGAGCGAGGAGCAGGCGTGGGACCGCGCCGGCGGCGAGGTCGGCAACCGCGGCGAGGAAGCCGCGGCGGCCGCGCTCGAAATGGCCAAGTGGATCGAGGATGTCCGTCGGAATCGGGCGGGTCGGAGCCCCGTGCTCCGCGGGAAGTCCGCGGGAGCGGAGCCCCGTGCGCCTCTTTCGGGCCACCCTCGGCCGCCGCGGGCTCGCGGCCCCCGCAACAACTAATGGGCAAGCGCCGGAAGGCCCGCGAGATCGCCCTCCAGTTCCTCTACGAGCTGGACCTCCACGCCGAGCACGACCCGGCGGCGCGCGAGCGCGACTTCTGGGCACGGCACCCGCTCGCGGCGGGCGGGCGCGCCTTCGCGGAGGCGCTCGTCCGCGGCACCAAGGTCAACCAGGCGAAGATCGACCAGACGATCGTGCAGTGCACGGAGCACTGGGACCTCGACCGGATGGCCGTCGTGGACCGGAACATCCTGCGCCTCGCGGTCTACGAGCTCCTGTGGAGCCCCGAGGTGCCGCCGAAGGTGGCGATCAACGAGGCGATCGAGATCGCGAAGAAGTTCGGGACGAAGGAGTCGGGCCGCTTCATCAACGGCGTCCTCGACAGGATCCATCGCGACCTCCGTCCCACGGCCTGACCCGGGCGCCATGCGATACGCCGTCCTCTCGGACATCCACGGCAACCTCGAGGCCCTCGACGCGGTGCTGGCCGACGCCGCCGACCGGGCCGACGCGCTCCTCTGTCTCGGGGACGTGGTCGGCTACGGCGCCGACCCGCTCGCATGCGTCGAGCGTGTCGCGGGGCGCGCCGCGGCGACCATCGCCGGGAACCACGAGCACGGGGTCGTGGGCCTCCTCGACCTCGAGTGGTTCAATCCCTACGCGCGGGCGGCGGCCGAGTGGACCCGAGAGCGGCTCGACGACGACCACCTACGCTACCTCGCCGCGCTGCCGCTCACCGCCGAGGTGGCCGACGCGACGCTCGCGCACGCGTCGCCGCGTCATCCGGAGGAGTGGGACTACCTGCTCTCGGCCGAAGACGGCTTCGACGCGTTCCCCGCTTTCGCGACACGCCTCTGCTTCGTCGGTCACACCCACGTCCCGGGCGTCTGGTCCCTCGGCTCCTCGGGCCCCGAGTACCTGGTAGGGGCGATCGAGCTCCGGCTCGAGCACGGCCGCCGCTACCTCGTGAACGTCGGGAGCGTCGGCCAGCCGCGCGACCGCGACCCGCGCGCCGCTTACGCGCTGTGGGACGTCGAGCGCGGCCGGCTCGAGATCCGGCGCGTGCCGTACGAGGTCGAGCGGGCGCAGCGGAAGATCCTCACCGGGGGGTTGCCCCGTCTGTTGTCGGACCGCCTCGCGAGGGGCGCCTGAACCGGTTCCGCGCGCTGCGCGAGCAGCTGGCGCTGGCCGCCCTGCTCGCGGGGAGCGCCCTCGGCCTCGCCCTCGCGTTCCCGCGGACCGACTGGGACGGGGTGGCGTGGGTGGCCGTGGTGCCAGTCATCGCGATGGCGCTGGCCCGCCCGCCGGGCGTGGCGCTCGCCTGGGGATGGCTCTTCGGGCTGGTCTTCTTCCTGGTGCTCCTCCGCTGGCTCGACTTCACCTTCCAGGTCTACAGCGCGATTCCGTGGCCGCTCACCTGGGGACCGATCGGCCTCCTCGCCGCGTACTGCGGTCTGTACGTGGGCATCTTCGCCTGGGCCGTTTCCTGGATCGGCCGGCGGCGCTCGCCGACGCTGGCGCTGGCGGCCTCGCCCTTCCTCTGGGTGGCGGCCGAGTGGGTGCGCGGGCGCCTCATGGGCGGGTTCCCGTGGGGCGAGCTCGGCTACTCGCAGTATCTCCGTCTGCCGGTCATCCAGATCGCCGAGCTCGGCGGGGTGCACGCGGTGTCGTTCGTCCTGCTCTCGGTGAACGCGGCGCTCACCGGGTGCCTCGCGCTGGCCTGGCGCCGCGCACTGGTGGGTCTGGGCGTCGGCGCGGCGCTCGTGAGCGCGGCCCTCGGCTTCGGGATGAGCCGGCTCGCCGAGCCGAGCCCGCCGGGCGAGGTCCGGGTCGCGCTGATCCAGCCGTCGATCGCCCAGCCGCTGAAGGCGGACCCGGGCTACGCCGCGACGACGCTCGGTATCGCGACCTCGCTCACCCGCCGCGTGGGCACCGAGCACCCCGACCTGATCGTCTGGCCCGAGACCTCGCTACCCGCCGTGCTCCGGCGGGAGCCGCGGATGCTCGCGGGCCTCCAGGCGCTCTCCCGTGAGCTCCGAGCCCCCATTCTGGTCGGGACGATCGACGTTGACGAAACGTCTCCGCCAAGGCTCTACAACACTGCGTTTTTCTTGACGGAGCGAGGCATCGCCGGACGCTATGATAAGATTCATCTCGTCCCGTTCGGAGAGTACGTGCCGTTGTCCACGGTCATCGGCTTCGTGCGAGGCTGGGCCGAGTTCATCGCCGACCTCGAGCCCGGCGCCCGCGCCGTGGTATTCCCTGGGCCGCCGGCGCCGCTCGGTGTCGTAATCTGTTACGAAGGAATCTTCCCGGAGCTCATGCGCGAGTTCGTGAGGGGCGGAGCGCGGCTGATGGTGAACATGACGAACGACGCGTGGTTCGGCCGAACGGACGGCCCGTGGCAGCACCTCGCCATGTATCCGTTCCGTGCGGTCGAGCACCGCACCGCCGTCGTCCGAGCGGCGAACACCGGCGTGTCGGCGGTCATCGCGCCGAGCGGCCAGATCATCCGGCGGCTCACGCTCTTCCGGCGCGGCGCGGTGTCGGAGCCCGTCCCGCTGCGGTCCCGGCTGACGCTCTACACCCGCTTCGGCGAGTGGCTCGCGTACCTGTCGCTCGCCGTCTCCGCGGGTGCGCTCGGCGCCGCGGCGCGCCGTCGGAGCGCCTAGTCGTGGGCGAGCTCAAGCGCGATGTCGCCGACCTCGTCGCCCGCGTCGGCGAGCTCAGGGGGCATCTTTGACATTCCCGGCAAGGAGCAGCGGCTCGCCGCGCTCGACACCGAGATGGCGTCGCCGGCCTTCTGGGAGGACAACCGGCGCGCCCAGGAGCTGATCCGGGAGCGCACCGAGCTCGCCCGCACCGTGGCGCGCGTCGGTGAGCTCACGACGCGGGCCGAGGAGCTCGGCGTGATGCTGGAGCTCGCCGCCGAGGCGGGCGACTCGAGCCTCGACACCGAGATCGCCGAGGGCACGGCGAAGCTGCGCGCCGACCTCGACGAGTTCGAGCTGAAGATCCTGCTCTCGGGTCCGCACGACGCGAAGGCGGCGGTCCTCTCGATCCATCCCGGCGCGGGGGGCACCGAGTCCCAGGACTGGGCGCAGATCCTGCTCCGGATGTACCTCCGCTGGTGCGAGCGTCACGGCCTCACGGCGGAGGTCGTGGACCTCCTGCCCGGCGACGAGGCCGGGATCAAGTCGGCGACGGTCGAGGTCACGGGCGACTACGCCTACGGCTACCTCCGCGGCGAGACCGGCGTCCACCGGCTCGTCAGGATCTCGCCCTTCGACGCATCCCGGCGGCGCCAGACGAGCTTCGCCTCGGTCGCCGTGGTGCCTGAGGTGGACGACGTCGAGGTGAGCGTGCGTGAGGACGAGATCCGCGTGGACGTCTTCCGCGCCTCCGGCCCGGGCGGGCAGGGGGTCAACACCGCGGACTCCGCGGTGCGCATCACGCACCTGCCGACCGGGATCGTCGTCCAGTGCCAGAACGAGCGGTCGCAGCTCCGGAACCGGGACACCGCGATGCGGATCCTCAAGGCCCGGCTCTACGAGCTCGCCCAGAAGAAGCAGCGCGAGGCGCTCGCGGAGCTGGCCGGGGAGAAGAAGGAGATCGCGTTCGGCAGCCAGATCCGCTCCTACACCTTTCATCCCTACCAGCTGATCAAGGACCACCGCACGGGGCTCGAGATCGGCAACGTCGAGGCCGTGATGGACGGCGACCTCGACGCCCTCATCAAGGCCTACCTGCTCTGGTCCCGGGGAAGCCAGGCGTGACCGAAGACACGAACGACCTCGTCCGCCATCGTCGGGAGAAGCTCGAGTCGCTGCGCGCGCTCGGCGTCGACCCCTTCGGGGGCCGCTTCCCGGTGACCCACTGGGCGCGGCCGCTCGCCGACCGGCTCCGCGCCGCGAGCGAGGAGGAGCTGAAGGCGGTCGAGCCCGTGAGCCTCGCGGGGCGCGTGGTCGCGCTCCGTCACCACGGCAAGTCGTGCTTCGCCCACCTCATGGACTACACGGGGCGGATCCAGCTCTACGCGCGCGCCGACCGGCTCGGCGACGACTACGCGCGCTTCACCGACCTCGACCTCGGCGACTTCGTCGGCGTCACGGGCGAGATGTTCCGCACGCGCACCGGCGAGCTCACGCTGGGCGTCAAGTCGTTCGGCTTCCTCGCGAAGGCGCTGCGGCCGCTCCCCGAGAAGTGGCACGGCCTCAAGGACGTGGAGACGCGCTACCGGCAGCGTTACGTGGACCTCGTCGTGAACGCCGACGTGCGCGCGATCTTCGTCCTCCGCACGCGCCTCGTCGCGGCGATCCGGAGGTTCTTCGACGCGCGCGGCTTCCTCGAGGTCGAGACGCCGATGATGCAGCCGATCCCCGGGGGGGCGATCGCGCGGCCGTTCAAGACCCACCACAACGCGCTCGACATGGACCTGTACCTGCGGATCGCGCCGGAGCTCTACCTGAAGCGGCTCCTCGTCGGCGGGCTCGAGCGCGTCTACGAGATCAACCGCAACTTCCGGAACGAGGGCGTCTCGACGCAGCACAACCCCGAGTTCACGATGCTCGAGTTCTACCAGGCGTACGCCGATTACACGGACCTCATGGACCTGACCGAGGCGCTCTTCGTCGAGCTGGCGCAGACGGTCCGCGGGAGCCTCGCGCTCACCTGGGGGGAGCACGCGATCGAACTCACGCCGCCGTGGCGGCGGCTCCGCTTCTTCGACGCGCTCGCGCAGGCGCTCGGCGTCGGCGTGACGCCCGCGACCGACCCGGCGACGCTCGCGCGGGCCGTGGCGGCGCGGGGGATCGAGATGGCCGGCGCCCCCGCGTGGAAGCTCTGGAAGGAGGTCTTCGAGCGGCTCGTCGAGCCCACGCTGGTCCAGCCGACCTTCGTCGTGGACTTTCCGATCGAGCTCTCGCCGCTTGCCAAGCGGAAACGCGAGGACCCAGCGCTCGTGGACCGCTTCGAGCTCTTCGTCGGGCGGCGCGAGATGGCCAACGCCTACAGCGAGCTCAACGATCCGGTGGATCAGCTCGCGCGCTTCCGCGAGCAGGCCCAGCTCCTCGCGCGGGGCGACGACGAGGCGCACTGGCTCGACGAGGACTACGTGCGCGCGCTCGAGTACGGCATGCCGCCGGCGGCCGGGGAGGGGATCGGGATCGACCGGCTCGTGATGCTCTTCGCCGACCAGCCCTCGATCCGCGAGGTGATCCTCTTCCCGCACCTCCGGCCCGAGGGCGGGCGGCCGGCGGGCGCGGAGGGGCGCGAGGCGCCGTGAAGCGCGGGCTCCCCTTCGAGCTGTTCATGGGGCTCCGCTACCTGCGCGCGCGGGGCCAGCGCACGAACCTGTCGCTGTTCGTGTGGATCGGGGTCGGGGGCGTCTTCCTCGGCGTCGCGGCGCTCATCGTCGTGCTCGCCACGATGACCGGATTCCAGGACGGCATCCGCGACCGGATCATCTCCGCCAACCCGCACCTGCTCGTCTACCACGCCGGCCGCGGAGGGCTCGGCGAGGCGGAGGCGGTGGCGGCGCGCGTCGCGGCGATCCGCGGCGTGCGCTCGGCGACGCCGTTCGTCCACCAGCAGGCGCTCTTCACGCTGCCGGGGGGCGGCGCGCACGGCGGGCTGGTCCGGGGCGTCGACCTCCAGGCGCCCACGGTCGTCCAGGACCTCCAGGGGCAGCTCCGCAGCGGGAGCGTGCGCCCGCTCGCCGACGGTGAGGCGGCGATCCTGCTCGGGCGCGAGCTCGCGCGCATGCTCGGCGTGAGCGTGGGCGACGAGGTCACCGCGATCTCGCCCGAGGGCGCCCTGACCGCGGTCGGCATGGTCCCGCGGATGCGCCGCTACACCGTCGCGGGGACCTTCGAGCTCGGCATGTACGAGCTCGACGCCTCGCTGGCCTACCTGGCGCTCCCGGCGGCGCGCGAGTTCGCCGGGCTCCAGGGGGCGAGCGGCATCGAGGTCAAGCTCGTCGACCCGTTCGACGCCAGGCGCGTGGGGCGCGCCGTCGGCGCCGAGCTCGGCCCCCCCTACTGGGTGCGCGACTGGATGGACATGAACCGCAGCCTCTTCGCCGCGCTCCAGCTCGAGAAGCTCGCGCTCTTCGTCATCGTGACGATCATCGTCCTCGTCGCCGCGTTCGCGATCATCGGCCATCTCGTGCTGCTGGTGGCCGAGAAGCGCAAGGAGATCGGCGTGCTCAAGGCGATCGGCGCCTCGGGCCGGAGCATCACCATGGTCTTCTTCACCGTCGGGATGACCATCGGCGTCGCCGGCACCCTCGCGGGCAGCGTGCTCGGGCTCGGCCTCATCTGGGCGCAGAACACGTACAAGATCATCAGGCTGGCGAGCGACGTCTACCAGATCAGCTACCTGCCGATGAAGCTCACCCTCGGCGACGGGCTGATGGTCATCGGCGCGACGCTGTTCCTGTCCTTCCTCGCGACGATCATCCCGGCGCGCCGTGCGGGCGCCCTCGAGCCGGTGGACGTGCTGCGCTATGAGTAGCCCCCCCGCCGGGCGGGACCGCTCGGCGGGCGCGCCGGCGCTCCTCGCGGGCGAGGAGCTCGACAAGGAATACCGCTCGGGTCCCGAGGTCGTCCGCGTCCTGCGCGGCGCAAGCCTCGCGATCCGGCCCGGCGAGATGGTCGCCCTCGTCGGCGCCTCCGGCGTCGGCAAGTCCACGCTCCTCCACCTGCTCGGCGCCCTCGACCGGCCGACCGCGGGCCGCGTCCTCTGGGAGGGCGAGGACCTCTTCGCGCGCGGCGAGTCGGACCTCGTGCGTTACCGGCGGCAGCAGGTCGGCTTCGTCTTCCAGTTCTACAACCTGCTCGGCGAGATGAGCGCGCTCGAGAACGCGATGATCCCGGCGCTCCTCCTCCGAAAGCCCGCGGAGGAGGCGCGGGAGCTGGCGGGCGCGGCGCTGGCCGAGGTCGGGCTCGGCGATCGCCTGCGCCACCGGCCGGGCGAGCTCTCGGGCGGCGAGCAGCAGCGCGTCGCGATCGCCCGGGCCCTGGTCAACGCGCCCAAGCTGATCCTGGCGGACGAGCCGACCGGGAACCTCGACCCGAAGGCGAGCGAGGTCATCTACGACCTGTTCGCGAGGCTGCAGGCGGAACGGGGCATCGCGTTCCTCGTGGCGACCCACAATCCCGACCTCGCCCGGCGGGCCGAGCGGGGCTACCGGCTGATCGAGGGACGGGCGCGAGAGATCGACTAAGGGTTTCGCGGATTTACTCCCGCGCGAGAAAAGGCTAGCGGGCATCTGGAGCGTGGGCTATACTGAGCGCGTAGCCTACTAACTAGCCGTCGTCGAAAGAGAATTTGCCGCTCGACGACCTGGGGGAGGGGTGGGGGACGGCCAGTGTTTGAACGATTCACCGAACGGGCGCGACGGGTCATCATCCTGGCTCGGGAGGAAGCAGGCCGCTTTCGTCACGATTTCGTCGGAACGGAGCACGTCCTTCTCGGTCTGATTCGCGACGGCGAGGGCATCGCGACGGCCGTCCTCCAGCGCCTCGGGCTCAGGCTCGAGACGGTGAAGGCGGAGGTCGAGCGTGCCCTGGCAGGCTTCCCCAAGACGCTCACGTTCGGCGAGGTCCCCTTCACCCCGCAGGCCAAGCGGGTGCTCGAGCTCTCCATCGAGGAGGCGCGGCAGCTCGGCCACAACTACATCGGCACCGAGCACCTCCTGCTCGGGCTGATGAAGGAAGGCCAGTCGATCGCGGCGAAGATCCTCGAGTCGCTCGGGGCGCGGCTGGACGAGGTGCGGCAGGAGACGCTGGCGCTCCTGGGCGACCAGTACTACCCCCGGCCGAAGAAGCGCTCCCAGACCCCGGTCCTCGACGAGTTCGCCCGCGACCTCACGCAGCTCGCACGCGAGAGCAAGCTCGACCCCGTCATCGGCCGCGAGCAGGAGATCGAGCGGGTCATCCAGATCCTCGCGCGCCGGACGAAGAACAACCCCGTCCTCATCGGCGAGCCCGGCGTCGGCAAGACGGCGATCGTCGAGGGGCTCGCGCAGAAGATCGTCAGCCACGACGTGCCGGACGTCCTGGCCAACAAGCGCCTCCTCCAGCTCGACCTGGGCGCCCTGGTCGCGGGGACGAAGTACCGCGGCCAGTTCGAGGAGCGGCTCAAGGCGGTCATGAAGGAGATCCGGCAGTCGGAGAACGTCGTCCTGTTCCTCGACGAGCTGCACACGCTGATCGGCGCCGGCGCGGCCGAGGGCGCGATCGACGCGTCCAACATGCTCAAGCCCGCGCTCTCGCGCGGCGAGATCCAGACGATCGGCGCGACCACGCTCGACGAGTACCGCAAGTACATCGAGAAGGACGGCGCGCTCGAGCGCCGCTTCCAGCCGGTGATCGTCAAGGCGCCGACGGTGCCGGAGGCCATCGAGATCATCCGCGGCCTGCGCCACAAGTACGAGGCGCACCACCGCGTCAAGATCACCGAGCAGGCGATCAACGCCGCCGTGCACCTCGCCGACCGCTACATCACGGACCGGCAGCTCCCGGACAAGGCCATCGACGTGATCGACGAGGCGTCGTCGCGGACGCGGCTCATGGCGCTCACGCCGCCGCCCGAGCTCAAGGAGCTCGAGAAAGAGCTCGAGCGCGTGATCCGCGAGAAGGACATGTACCTCGAGGCCCAGGAGTTCGAGAAGGCGGCCTCGCTGCGCGAGAAGGAAAAGATCCTTCGCCACCGCGAGGAGGAGCTCAAGCGCGAGTGGGAGAAGAACAAGGGCAAGGGCACCCAGTCGGTGGAGGAGGTGGACATCGAGTTCATCGTCTCGCGCTGGACGGGGATCCCGCTCGCCAAGCTCGAGGAGAAGGAGTCCGCGAAGCTCGCGCGGATGGAGGAGGCCCTGCACGGCCGGATCGTCGGCCAGGACCCCGCGGTCGCCGCGGTGGCGCGGGCGATCCGCCGCTCGCGCGCCGGCCTGAAGGACGCGAAGCGCCCCGTCGGGTCCTTCGTCTTCCTCGGCCCGACCGGCGTGGGCAAGACCGAGCTCGCGCGGGCGCTCGCCGAGTACCTCTTCGGCGACGAGAACGCGCTGATCCGCGTGGACATGTCCGAGTACATGGAGAAGTTTTCCGTCTCGCGGCTGCTCGGGGCGCCCCCGGGCTACGTGGGCTACGAGGAGGGCGGCTTCCTGACCGAGAAGGTGCGCCGGCGCCCGTACTCCGTGGTGCTCTTCGACGAGATCGAGAAGGCGCATCCCGACGTGTTCAACATGATGCTCCAGGTGCTCGACGACGGGCGGCTCACGGACTCGCTCGGCCACGTCGTGGACTTCAAGAACACCATCCTCATCATGACGTCGAACCTGGGCACGAGCCTGATCGGCAAGCGCGTGTCGCCCGGCTTCCTGCAGGAATCCGACGAGGCGTCGTACGACAAGATGAGGGACCGGGTGCTGGAGGAGCTCAAGCGCGCGTTCCGACCGGAGTTCCTCAACCGGATCGACGACATCATCGTCTTCCACGCGCTATCGCTCGACCACATCAAGCAGGTCATCCGGTTCATGATCGCCCGGATCAACAAGCAGCTGGCCGAGAAGGGTATCGAGCTCGTCCTCTCGCCCGCCGCCGAGTCCACGCTGGTCGACAAGGGCTACGACGCGACGTACGGCGCGCGGCAGCTGCGGCGCACGATTCAGAAGGAGATCGAGGACCCGCTGGCCGAAAAGATCGTGCGCGGCGAGGTCGCGGAACACGCACGCATCGAGGTCGACGTCGACGCGGCGGGCTTCACGTTCCGCGAGGCGCAGGCTGTCGAAGCGCCGCTCGAGCTTGCAGAGCACTAGGACGCTGTTCCCACACTCCTGAGCGTCCGGTGACGACAAGGGGTCGAGTCCGTCTCACCATTGTTGTCGCCCTCGTGACCGCCGTCCTCGGCGTCCGGGCCGCGGCGGCGCAGCCCCCGGCCCAGCGGCCGCCGTCCATCACGATCAAGGAAATCGCCGTCGAGGGCGCGCGGCGCGTCCAGGAGGCGGTCGTGTTCGGGCGGGTGAAGAGCACGGTCGGTTCCCCGTTCAACCCGACCCTCCTGTCGGAGGACATCCGCGCCATCTTCGGCCTCGGCTTCTTCGACGACGTGCAGCTCAAGGTGGAGGACTTCGAGGGCGGCGTGAAGGTCACGTTCGTCGTCACGGAGCGCCCGTTCGTGCGCGACGTGGATTTCGCCGGTAACAAGGAGCTCAAGCGCGAGGAGCTCCAGGACAAGATCGACCTCAAGCTGGGGCGGGTCTACAACCCGGTGGACGTCCAGCGCGCGGTCGAGAAGCTGCGCGACTTCTACGAGGACGAGGGCTACTTCGAGGTGCAGATCACGCCCAACGTGGAGAAGTTCGCCGACGGCGACGTCCGCGTGGTGTTCAGCATCGCGGAGGGGCGGCAGATCAAGATCGACACGATCGTCATCAAGGGCAACGCGGGCCTCAGCGACAAGGTGATCAAGGACGCGCTGGCGACCCGCGAGCGCCAGTACTTCATCCTCCGCGGCAAGGTCCAGCGCCAGCGCCTCGACGAGGACGTCGAGCGGATCATCACCCTCTACAACGACCACGGGTACGTCCAGGCGCGCGTCGAGTCCACCGACGTCAAGGTGGACCGCGAGCGCGCCCTCGTGACGATCACGTTCACGATCGTCGAGGGGCCGCAGTTCCGCGTCGGCGAGATCAAGGCGACGGGCTTCACGCTCCTGCCGGAGAAGGAGATCATGCGCCAGGTCCCCTTCAAGCCCGGCGACGTCTTCAGCCGGACGGCCATCCGCGACAGCGTGAAGGCGATCGAAGCCCTCTACAGCACGATCGGCCGGGCCTCGGCCGACGTGGCGGCGCGGACCGACCAGGTGCCCGGCCAGAACGTCTTCAATCTCACGTACGAGATCGTCGAGGGGCCGGAGGTCTACGTCGAGCGGATCAACATCACGGGGAACGTGCGCAGCCAGGACAAGATCCTCCGCCGCGAGATCCCGCTGCACGAGGGCGACCTCTACACGCTGCAGAAGAAGGACCGGGCCCGCCAGAAGCTCGTCAACCTCGGGTACTTCGAGAAGGTGGACGTCACGACCCAGCCGGGATCGGACAAGACCAAGATCATCGTCAACGTCGACGTGACCGAGAAGCCGACCGGCCTCTTCAGCCTCGGCGGCGGCTACTCGTCGGTGGACGCCTTCGTCGGCACGCTCGACCTGGCCCAGCGCAACTTCCTCGGGCGCGGGTGGGAAGCCTCCGCCCGCCTCCGGCTGGGCGCCCGGACGACCCAGGGCGTGATCAGCTTCACCGATCCGTGGTTCCTCGACCAGCCGCTCTCGGCGGGCTTCGACCTCTTCAGCACGGATCGGATCTTCACCGAGTACCACTACAACTCCCTCGGCGCCGGGCTCCGGCTGGGGCACCCGTTCCTCGAGTACTGGCGGTGGAACCTCGGCTATCGCGTCTCGCAGGACCGGATCAGCCACCTGTCCGACGTCGCCGCGCTCTCCCCGGCGCTCGTCGACCAGGTCGGGACGCGCGTGACCTCCATGGTCTCAGGCGTCCTGTCGCGCGACAGCCGCGACAACGTCACCTTTCCAACCACGGGCGGCCAGGCCAGCGCCTCGGTCGACTTCGCCGGCCTCGGCGGCGACTCGCGCTACGTGAAGACGGGCGTGTTCTTCACCCGCTTCCAGTCGATCTGGCTCGGCCACGTTCTCTCCGGCCGCGCCGAAGCGGACTACGGCTTCGGCTGGTCCCAGGACCCGCTGCCGCTCTTCGAGCGCTTCTACCTCGGCGGCCCGAATTCGGTCCGCAGCTTCAAGTTCCGCCAACTCTCACCCCAGGACGAGAGCGGCAACCGGATCGGCGGCAACAGCGAGGTGCTCGGCAACCTCGAGTACCTCATCCCGCTGCCGCTCGGGTTCCGGCTCGCGGGCTTCTTCGACATCGGCCAGGTCTATGGCTTCGGCAGCGACTTCGACCTCTCGACCCTCCGCAAGGCCGCCGGCCCCGGCTTCCGCTGGCAATCCCCGTTCGGGCCGATTCGTATCGACTACGGCGTGAACCTGGACCGCAAGAAGGGCGAGAACTTCGGCGCGCTTCAATTCTCGGTCGGCACGCCGTTCTAGGAGGCTCTGATGAGGGCACTGGGGAGCGCATTGATCGTCACGGCCGCCGCGCTCGTCGTCGCCGCGCCCGCGCTCGCTCAGGCGCCGGGGACGCGAATCGCGTTCATCGACGTCCAGCGCGTCCTGGCGCGCTCGGCCGCGGGCGTCGCCGCGCGCGAGCAGCTCGAGCGCGAGAAGGCGGGGATGCAGAAGGACATGGACGCCAAGCGCAAGGAGCTCGAGGCGCTGCGCGACGAGCTGGAGAAGAAGGGCCCGCTCATGACGGCGGAGGCCCGGCGTGACAAGCAGGACCAGTTCGAGCGCAAGCGGCGGGACGCCGCGCGGCTCGCCGACGACCTCCAGAAGGAGCTCGAGAAGAAGGAGGCGGTGCTGCTCCAGAAGGTCCTCCAGGAGATCTCCGGCGTCATCGAGAAGATCGGCAAGGAGCGCGGCTACCACCTCGTCGTCGAGCGCCGTGGCGCCGCCATCCTCTACGCCTCGCCGGAGGCCGACCTGACCGAGGAGATCATCAAGGCGTACGACCAGCAGGCCGCGAACAGCAAGATGAAGAAGTAGCGCCGCCGATGGGCAACAGAGCGGGGTTCACCCTGGGTGAGCTCGCCGAAACCCTTCGGGCGACGCTGGAGGGCGACCCGACCCGGATCGTCACCGGCGTGGAGACGCTCGACGCCGCCGGTCCCGAGCACGTCGCCTTCCTGATCGATCCGCGCTACGCCAAGTCCGCGGCGGCCTCGCGCGCCGGCGCGTTCCTGGCCGGCCCGGACGCCGCGGGCCTCCCCGGGCCCGTGCTGCGGACGGCGAAGCCCCAGCAGGCGCTCATCCGCCTGCTCCTGCTCTTCCACCCGCCGCCGGCGGCCGCGCCCGGCGTCGATCCCACCGCGGTGGTCGCGGCGGACGCGCGCGTCGACCCGACCGCGGCGGTGGGCCCGCTCGCCGTGGTCGAGTCGGGCGCGGTGCTGGGCCCGCGCGTGCGCGTCCACGCCTTCGCGTTCGTCGGCGCGCGCGCCGAGGTCGGGGAGGACTCCGTGCTCCACCCGCGCGTGGTGCTCTGCGCGGGCGTCAGGCTCGGGCGCCGCGTGATCGTCCACGCCGGCGCGGTGGTCGGCGCCGACGGGTTCGGCTACGCGTTCGACGGGGAGGCGCACCGGAAGATCCCGCAGGTGGGCGGCGTCCTCATCGAGGACGACGTCGAGATCGGTGCCAACACGACGATCGACCGCGCGACGCTCGGCAACACCGTCGTCCGGCGGGGCACGAAGATCGACAACCTCGTCCAGATCGCGCACAACGTCGAGATCGGCGAGCACTCGATCGTCGTCGCCCAGGTCGGCATCGCAGGCTCGAGCCGGATCGGGCGCGGCGTGATCCTGGCCGGACAGGTCGGCGTCGCCGATCACCTGACGGTCGGCGACGGCGCCGTCGTGCTCGCGCAGTCGGGACTCGCGCGCGACGTCGCGCCGGGCGAGAAGGTCTTCGGCACGCCGGCGCGGCCCGTGCTGCGCGCCAAGCGCCTCTTCACCCTCGAGGAGCAGCTCCCCGAGATCGTGAGGCGCCTTCGCCAGGCGGAGCGGCGGCTCGAGCGCCTCGAGGGCCAGCTCGGTCTCGCCGGCCCCGAGCGGACGAAGGGCGATGACGCGCGCTGAGCCGATCCATCCGACCGCGCTCGTGGACCCGGCCGCCCGGATCCATCCGGCGGCGCGGATCGGCGCCTTCTCCGTCGTCGGCGCCGGGGTCACGATGGGCGCCGAGGCGGAGGTCGGCCACCACGTCGTGCTCGAGGGGCGCGTCGAGCTCGGCGCGCGCGCGAAGGTCGGCCACGGCGCGGTGCTCGGCGGCCGGCCCCAGGATCTCAAGTTCAGGGACGGGACGCCCTCCGGGGTGCGGATCGGGCCGGACACGGTGCTGCGCGAGTACGTCACGATCCATCGCGCGACGCGTCCCGAGGGCTGGACCGAGATCGGCGCGGGCTGCCTCATCATGGCGTACTGCCACGTCGCGCACGACTGCCGCGTGGGCGACGGCGCGATCCTCATCAACTACGCGGGCATCACCGGCCACTGCGAGATCGGCGAGCGCGCAACGATCGGCGGGCTCACCGGCGTCGTGCCGTTCACGCGCGTCGGCGCCTTCGCGTACGTCGGCGGCCTCAGCAAGGTGACCCAGGACGTGCCGCCGTTCGTCCTGGCCGAGGGCAGTCCCGCGACGGCGCGCGGCGTCAACGTCGTGGGGCTCCGGCGCGCCGGCGTGCCGCCGGAGGACCGCCGCGTGATCCAGGACGCCTACCGGATCCTCTACCGCTCGGGCCTGGCGCCGCAGGGCGCGGTGGAGCGCATCCGGCGCGAGCTGCCCGCGATCCCGCCGGTCGCGCGGCTGCTCGAGTTCATCGCCGGGGCGCGGCGGGGGATCTGCGGCGCGCCGAGCCCCGAGCCGGGCGCCGTCCCCGCGCCGTCGGAAAGCGAGCCGGTGTGAGCGTGGAGCCACGGCTCCGAGCGGGCGTGGTGGGCGCCGGGCACATGGGCCAGTACCACATGCTCGTCTACGCCGAGCTGTGGGACATCGAGCTGGCCGGCGTCGTGGACGTGGACCGCGAGCGCGCGGCCGCCGTCGCGGCGCACTACGGGACGCGCGCGTTCACCGACCACCGCGACCTCCTCGGCCGGGTGGACCTCGTCAGCGTCGCGGTGCCGACGGAGCAGCACGCCGCGATCGCGAGCGACTTCCTCGAAGCGGGCGTCGGCGTGCTGGTCGAGAAGCCGATCGCGCCATCGCTGGAGGAGGCGCGCGAGCTCTTCGCGCTCGCCCGCCGGCGGGGCGCGGTCCTGCACGTCGGCCACGTCGAGCGGTTCAACGGCGCGGTCCAGGAGCTGAAGAAGATCGTCGAGCGGCCGATCCTCGTCGAGTCCCGCCGCCTCGGGCCGTTCGCGCCGCGTGTCCAGAAGGACACCGTCGTGATGGACCTGATGATCCACGATCTCGACATCGTGCTCGGGCTCGTGGACTCCCCGCCGCGCCGCCTCACGGCGATGGGCATCGCGGTACACTCGCCGGTGACGGACGTCGCGACCGTCCAGATCGGCTTCGAGTCCGGGACGATCGCGATCATCACCGCGAGCCGCGCCACGGAGGAGAAGATCCGCACGCTCGCCGTGACCCAGCCCGACGCCTTCGTGGTCCTGGACTACGCCGAGCAGGACATCCGCGTGCACCGGCGTGCCGCGCAGGAGTACACGCTCGAGCGCGAGTCCATCCGGTACCGCCGCGCCTCGTTCGTCGAGCACGTCCAGGTCCACCGGGAGAACCCGTTGAAGCTCGAGATCCAGCACCTCGCCCGGGCCGTGCGGCGCGTCCGGGCGGGGGAGCCGCTCGTCCTCGCGGAGAGCGAGGACATCCGCTCGCTCGCGATGGCGCTCGAGATCGAGCGGATGATCCGCGACGGGCGCTCCGAGACCGCGTACGCCGCGAATCCACCGTGGAGCGGGCGCTCGGCCTGATGTGCGGCGCCGGCGTCCTGCCGGCGCGCATGGCGGCGGAGGCGCGGCGCCAGGGCTGGCGCGTCGTGGCCTTCACCTTCGGCGAGGCGCCCGGCGTGGAGCGCCACGCGGAGCGCACGATCCCGAGCCGGCTCGCCGAGCCGGGCGCGGTGCTGGCGGGGCTCCGCGACGCGGGTGTGACCGCGGCGCTCTTCTCCGGGCGGTTCTCGGCCCGCGACGCGCTCGGCGCGCGCCCGGGCGACGCGGCGGCGCACGCCATGGAGGCGCGCGCCGGCTCGCGGCTCGACGTGCGCCTCATCGAGGTCGTCGTGGCGACCTTCACCGAGATGGGCATCACGGTCCTCGACCAGCGGCCGTTCCTCGGCGACGGCCTGGCGGCGGCGGGCTGCTGGTCCGCGCGCCAGCCGACGGACGAGGAGCAGCGGGACGTCGAGCGCGGGCTCGCGCTCGCGCGGCTCCTGGCGGACGCGCGCGTGGGCCAGACGGTCGTCGTGCGGCGCGGCGCCGTGACCGCCGTCGAGGCGATCGAGGGGACGACCGAGGCGATCCGCCGCGGCGCGGCGCTCGCCGGCCCCGGCGCGGTCGTGGTGAAGGCCGTGGCGCGCGACCACGACTACCGGTTCGACACGCCGACGATCGGGCCCGAGAGCGTGGACGCTGCCGCGGCGGGGGCAGCCGCCGTGGTGGCGGTCGAGGCGGGGCGCGTGCTGCTCCTCGATCGCGACGAGAGCGTGCGGCGGGCGGACGCGGCCGGCATCGCGCTCGTCGGAGCCTGACGTGGGCGCGGCCGCGCTCGACATCATGCTGGTGGCGGGCGAGGCGTCGGGCGACCTGCACGGCGCCGCGCTCTGCCGGGCGCTCCGGGCCGAGCGCCCCGGCTGCCGGCTCTTCGGGATGGGAGGCGCGCGGATGGCGTCGGCGGGAATGGAGCTGCTCGTGGACGTGACGGCGGCGGCCGCGACGGGCGCGAGCGAAGCGGCCGGGCGCGTGCCGCTCCTGCTGCGCGCGTACCGGCGGCTCCGCGCGGCCCTCGAGGGCGCGCGGCGCCCGCGGGTCCTCGTCGTCATCGACTTCCCCGAGTTCAATCTGCGCCTGGCGCGCGCGGCGCGCCGCGCGGGCGTGCCGGTCGTCTACTTCATCCCGCCCCAGATCTGGGCGTGGCGCGGCGGCCGCGTGCGGACGATCCGCCGGCGCATCTCGCTCGTGCTCGCCGTGTTCCCGTTCGAGGCGGCGATGTATCGCCGCGCCGGCGTGCCGGTCGAGTTCGTGGGCCACCCGGTGCTCGACGCCGTGGCGGGTGCGCCGGACCGGGCGACGGCGCGGCGCGGCCTCGTCCTCGACGCGGGGGCGCCGGTGATCGGGCTCCTGCCCGGAAGCCGGCGCGAGGAGGTCGAGCGCGCGCTGCCGCTCATGCGCGAGGCCGCGGCGATCGTGGCGCGCGCACGGCCCGACGCGCGCTTTCTCCTGGCCCTCGCCCCGACCGTGGACGCGGCCGCGGTGCGGCGCGGTCTCGGCGCGGCGCCGCGGATCGAGGTGGTGGGCGGGGACACGTACGGCGTCATGCGCGCGTCCGATCTCGTGCTGGTGACGTCGGGCACGGCGACGCTCGAGGCGGGCGTGCTCGGCACGCCGATGGTCGTTTGCTACCGGTTCTCGCCGCTCTCCGCGCTCGTCGCGCGCCTCCTGATCCGCGTGCCCTGGTTCAGCCTGCCGAACCTGACGCTCGGGCGCGCGGTGGTCCCCGAGCTCTTCCAGGGGGCGGCGTCGGGCGAGAATCTCGGCCGCGAGGCGCTGGCGCTCCTCGAGACGCCCGGCGCGCTCGCCGCGCAGCGCGCGGCCCTGGGGGAGCTCGCGGGAGAGCTCGGCCGGCCGGGCGTCGGCGCGCGCGCGGCGCGGCTCGTCCTCGCCGAGGCGGGGCGGTGAGCCGGGCCCTCGGCGGCCTCGCGCCGCCGCTCGCCGCCGCCGCGGTGCGGCTCCTCGGCGCCACGCTGCGCGTGACCGTCACGGGCGCCGACGGCCTCACGCCTCGCTGGGCGGCGGGCGAGCCGCTCATCTACGCCGTCTGGCACGGCCGCATCCTGATGGTCCCGTGGCTGCACCGGCGTCTCGCGGCGACCCGCGGCGCCCGGCCGGTCACGATCCTGGCGAGCCGGTCCGAGGACGGCGACCTGGCCGTGCGCTACGCACGCCGCTTCGGGCTGCCATCGGTGCGCGGCTCCTCCTCGCGCGGGGGCGGGGACGCGGCGCGCGCGCTGCTCGCGCGGCTCCGGGGCGGCCACGACGTCGCCCTCGTTCCGGACGGGCCCCGCGGGCCGCGCGGCCAGGTCGGGCCCGGCGTCGTCGCCCTCGCCGCGCTCACGGGCGCGCCCATCGTGCCGCTCGCCGTCGCGGCGCGGCCCGCGTATCGCCTGGGGAGCTGGGACGAGCTCATGATCCCGCTGCCGTTCGCGCGCTGCGCCCTCGTCTTCGGCGCGCCCCTCCGCGTCGCGCGCGACGCCGACCGCGAGCGGGCGACGAAGGAGGTCGCGCGGGCCCTCGACGAGGCGACCGTGGCCGCCGACCACCTGGTGGGCGCCTGATGTACGCCGCGTACACCCTCCTCGCCGGCGTGGCGCTGGTGCTCGTCTACGCGCCGGCGGCGCTCCTGCGCCGGCTCCGCCGAGGCGTCCCGCTCCACCTCCGCGACCGCCTCGCCCTGCGCGCCTCGCGGCCCGCGCCCGGCCCGCGCGCGGGCTGGCTGCACGCGGTCTCCGTCGGCGAGGCGATCGCCGCGGCGCCGCTCGTCGAGGGCCTGCACCGCCTGCGCCCGGACCTGCCGCTGGTCGTGACGACGGTGACGGCGACGGGCGCCGGCGTCGTGGGCGAGCGCTACGCCGGCGTCGCGACCCACCGGTTCTTCCCGATCGACCTGCCGTGGGCGGTGCGGCGCTTCCTCGACGCGCTCCACCCGGCGTTCCTCGTGTGCATGGAGACCGAGCTCTGGCCCAACCTCCTGCGCGCCCTCGCGGCGCGTCGCATCCCGGTGATGATCGCCAACGGCAGGATCTCCGACCGCTCGTACCGCCGCTATCGCCTGATCCGGCCGTTCATGGCGCGGGTGCTCGACGGCGTCCGTGTCTTCGCGATGCAGTCCGCCGAGGACGCGCGGCGGATCATCGCGCTCGGCGCCCACCCGGAGCGCGTCGTGGTCACCGGGAACGTCAAGAACGAGCCGCTGCCCGACACCGCGGGCTCGGTGGATCTCTGGCGGCGCATGCTCGGGCTCGAGCCCGGCCAGCCGGTCTGGATCGCCGGCAGCACGCATCGCGGCGAGGAGGCGATGGTTCTCGACGCCCACCAGCGCGCGCGCCGCGAGTTCCCGAGCCTGGGCCTCGTCCTGGCGCCCCGGCATCCCGAGCGCGCCGACGAGGTCGCCGATCTCGTCGCGGCGCGCGGCTTCCCCGTGGTCCGCCGGAGCGCGCTGCCGCGCGCCCGCGAGCGGCACGCGATCGTGGTGCTCGACACGGTCGGCGAGCTCGCCCCGCTCTACTCGGTCGCCGACGTCGTGTTCGTCGGCGGGAGCCTCGTGCCGGCCGGCGGCCACAACATGCTCGAGGCGGCGCTCCGCCGGAAGCCGGTGCTCTTCGGTCCGCACGCGACGAACTTCCGCGAGGCGGCGACGCTCCTCGAGACGGTGGGCGCGGCGCTCGTCGTCCGCGACGGCGACGAGCTCGGCCGCGAGCTGGCGCGCCTGCTCGCCGACGCGGACCTCAGGCAGAAGCTCGGCGAGGCCGGCTACGAGGCGGTCGCGTCGCGCCACGGCGCCGTCCAGGAGACGCTCGACCTGGCCGCCCGGTTCCTGCTCCCGGGGGCGGCCGGGTGAGCGAGCGCGGCTCGCGGCTCACGCGCGGCTGGGAGGAGGGCTTCGGACGCGGGGCCGGGGGCCTCCTGTCGGCGGCGGGCGGCGGCTACCGCGGGCTCCTCGGCGCGCGCGAGTGGCTCTACGCGCGCGGCGTGCTGAAGTCGCGCTCCGTCGGCGTCCCCGTCGTCTCGATCGGCAACCTGACCGTCGGCGGCACCGGCAAGACGCCCGCGGTCGAGGTCGCGGTGCAGACGCTCACCGCCCTCGGCCACAGGCCGGCCGTCGTGAGCCGCGGCTACGGCCGGCGCACGGGCGGCATCCACGTCGTCGCCGACGCGGCCTCGATCAGGCTCGACGCCGAGGAGGCGGGCGACGAGCCGTTCCTGCTCGCGCGGCGCCTGCCGGGGGTGCCCGTCGTGGTCGGCGGCAACCGCTACGCGACCGCGCGCCTCGCCATCGAGCGCTTCGGTGTCACCGCGATCGTCCTCGACGACGCCTTCCAGCATCGGACGCTCACGAAGGACCTCGAGGTCGTGATGGCGCTCGCGTCGGACCCGTGGGGCAACGGCCGGCTGCTGCCCGCCGGGCCGCTGCGGGAACCGCTCGCGGCGCTCGCGCGCGCCGACCTCGTCGTCGCCATGGGGGCGGCGACGCTGGGCGAGGCGCGGGACGTCGTGGAGACCGTCGCGCGCGTCGCCCCGAGCGTGCCCGTCCTCACCGCGCGCGTGGTGCCCGCCGAGTGCTGGGAGGCGAGCCGGATGCGGCCGGTGAGCCTCGGCGACCTCGCGGGCAAGCGCGTCCTCGGCTTCGCCGGCATCGCCGTGCCCCGCGCGTTCGCCGCCACGCTCGAGGCGAGCGGCGTCACACTCGCGGAGCTCGTGCCGTTCGCCGATCACCACTGGTACGCGGCGGACGACGTCGCGCGGCTCGACGCCCTCGCGGGCGAGCTCGACGCCGACGTGCTCGTCACGACCGAGAAAGACTGGGTCCGGCTGCGCAAGCTCCCACTCCCGCGCCGCCCGCTGTGGGTCCTCGCGATCAGGCTCGTCCTGACCTCGGGCGAGGACGCGTGGCAGGCGGCCTTCGGACGTACGTGCTCGAGAAGCTGAGCGTCCGCCTGCCGAACTGGCTCGGCGACACCGTGATGGCGGTACCGGCGCTGCGCGCGCTGCGCGCGGCGCTCGGCGACGCGCGGATCCTCCTCGCGGGTCCGTGGGCGCCGCTCCTGGCCGGCCAGGGGCTCGCCGACGTGCTCGTGGCGTATCCGCGCGCCTGGAGCGGCCGGCTGCGCGCCGCGGACGAGGTGCGGAGATTCGGCGCCGGCGCGGCCGTGCTCCTGCCGAATTCCCTCGAGGCCGCGCTGGCCGCGGTGTACTGGGGGGCGCGCCGGCGGATCGGCTACGCGCGGGGCGGGCGGAGCTGGCTCCTGAGCGATCCCGTCGCGCCGCCCGACCCGCGCCTCCACCAGGCGGACGAGTACGGCCTGCTCGTCGAGCGGCTCGGCGCGCGCGTGGCCGACGGCGTGCCGCGGCTCCAGCCGCCCAGCGCGGACTCGGCCGAACGCGCCCGGGCGCGCGCGCTCCTCGCGGAGGCCGCCGCGCACGGCGGACGAGGACCCATCGTCGGTGTCCACCTCGGGGCCGAGTTCGGGAGCGCCAAGGTGTGGCCGCGCGAGCGGGTCGTCGAGTTCTGCCGGGCCCTCCGTGCGTCGGGGGGCTCGCCGGTCCTCCTCGGGGCCCCGGCGGACGTGCGGGCCGCCGAGGCGGTTCGCGCGGAGGTGCCCACGCCGAGCCTCGTGGGACGCGACAGTCCGGCCCTCCTGCCGGCACTCCTCGCGGAGCTCGACGCGCTCGTCGCCGGCGACACCGGCGTCGCGCACCTGGCGGCGGCGCTCGGCAGGCCGGTGGTCGCGCTCTTCGGCCCCACCGACCCGGCGTGGAGCGCCCCGCGGGGGCCGGTGACGGTCCTCGCGCGTCCCGTGCCGTGCGCGCCGTGCTTCTACCGGACGTGCCCGATCGATCACCCGTGCATGCGCTTGATCTCCGCCGAGCGCGTGAGGGAGCGCGTCGAGGCGCTCTGCGGAGCACGGCGCTGAAGCCGTTCACCGTCCTCCACCTCGTCGCGAACCGCTGGTGGACGGGGAGCGCGGACCCGACGATCCAGCTCGTGCGAGGTCTCCGCGACCGGGGCCACCGCGTGCTCCTCGGCGTCATGCCGGGCGACCGGTTCGAGCAGAAGGCGCGTGAGGCGGGCCTCGAACTGGTCGAGGGCCTCCGGCTCCACCCGGGCGCCCTCCCGCGCGATACGCTCCGGCTCCGGGCGGTGATCCGGCGCGAGGGCGTGGATCTCGTCCACGCGCACCACTCGCACGATCACTGGCTCGCGCTGGTGGCGCGACCCGCGGGCCGGGGCCGCGGCCGCGCGACGGTGGTGCGCACGTTCCACACGCTGCGCGCGGTGAAGCGCGACCGCCTCGCCGCTGGCCTCTATCGGCGGACGGCGGGCGTCTTCGCGGTCTCGCGCCAGATCGAGACGCGCTGCCGCGAGGTCGGCATCCCCCACGAGCGCGTCTTCTGGATCCCCGGCGCCGCCGACCTGCCGCGCTTCGCGGGGGACGCCGACCCGCGGCGGGTCCGCGAGGAGTTCAAGCTCGGCGACTCGCCCGTGATCGTGTCGGTCGCGCGCCTGGCGCCGAACCGCGGCCACGAGCTCCTGCTCGCGGGCTTCCGCCAGCTCCTCGGCCGAATGCCCCTCGCGCGCCTGCTGCTCGTCGGCAAGGGGGAGACGCGCGCGCGGCTCGAGCAGCTCGTCGCCGAGCTCGGGCTCGCGGCGCGGGTCGTTTTCACCGGGTACCGGGACCGCGACCTCCCGGCGCTCCTCGCGGCGGCCGACTGCTTCGCGCTGATGGCGGCGGGCTCCGACGACTCGTGCCGCGCGGCCCTCGAGGCGATGGCCGCGGCGCGCCCCGTCGTCGCGCGGCGCGTGGGCGCGTTGCCGGAGACCGTGGTCCACGGCGAGACCGGCCTCCTCGTCGAGGACGACAGCCCGGAGAGCGTCGCGGCCGCCCTCGCCCGGGTCCTCGGCGCGGCGGACCGCGGCCGCGCCATGGGGCTGGCGGGCCGGGTGCGCGCGCAGACCGTCTTCAGCCCGGAGCGCTCGCTGGACACGGTGGAGCGCGTGTACCGGAGCCTCGCGTGAGGATCCTCCAGCTCGTGTCCTGCCGCGGCTGGTCGTCGGACGCCTACTGGGCGGCGCGCGTCACGCGCGAGCTCGAGCGGCGCGGCCACGCGGTCACCCTCGGCTGCCGCGCCGGGACCGAGGCACGCGTGCTGGAGCCGGCGCGCCGCGAGGGCGTCACGCGGATCGAGACGTTCGCGTTCGCGAGCGGCCTCGCCCCAGGCGCCGACGTCGCCGACGTGAGGCGGCTGGCGCGGCGCTTCCGCGAGGCGGACGTCGTCCACGTCCACCGCGGCAAGGAGCACTGGCTCGCGGCCGTCGCGAATCGCGTGAGCGGCGCGCCGAAGCCCCTCGTGCGGACGCGGCACATCGCGCAGGCCGTCCGGCCGCACCCGGCGAACCGCTGGCTCTATCGCCGGGCGACCGCGTGGGTCGTGACGGTGACCGAGGCGATCCGGGGGCAGTACGTCGCGGCGGGGCTCCTCCCGGAAGACCGCGTCACGGCGCTCCCCGGGGGCGCCGACGCCGAGCGTTATCGGGGAGTGCCCGGCGATGCCGCGGCGCGGCGGCGGCTCGGCGGCGAGGCCGGCCGGCCGCTCGTCGGCATGCTCGCAGGCCTCCGCGTGATGAAGGGGCACCACGTCGTGGTGGAGGCCGCGGCGCGGCTCGCCCGCGAGGGTCTCCGCCCGCGCTTCGCGTTCATCGGCCGGGGCGGCACCGAGGCGTCGGTCCGGGAGGCGATCGGGCGCGCCGGGCTCGCGGAGCAGTTCACGATCTCGGGGTGGCTCGACGACGCGCCGGGCGCCCTCGCGGCGCTCGACATCGCGCTCTACGTCCCGCTCGAGTCCGACGGCATGTCGCGCGTCGTCTTCGAGTGCCTCGCCGCGGGCCGGCCGCTGATCGCCTCGCGCGTGGGCGTCGTCCCGGAGGTGCTGGAGGACGGCGCGCACGCCGTTCTCGTACCGGCGGGCGACGGGGCGGCGCTCGCCGCGGCGCTCGCCGGGCTCCTCGGCGACCCGGGCGCGCGCGCGCGGCTCGGCGACGCGGGGCGAACGCTCGTCGAGCGCCGGTACTCGGGTGCCCGCGTCGCCGAGGCCCTCGAGGCCCGCTACGCCCGTCTCGCGACCCCGGGCGCGTGAAGATCTCCGTCCTCGCCTTCGACCTCGCGGACAACGCCACGGGCCGCGCCGACCTGCTGGCGCGGCTCCTGGCCCCGCGCTTCGAGGTCGAGGTCGTCGGGCCGCAGTTCGGCCCCGAGCTCTGGAAGCCCGCGCAGGGCGGCGACGTCGCCCACCGCGGCGTCCCGGCGGGGAAGTACCCCGGCTTCTTCAAGGCGATCCCCGAGCTGCTCCGCCTCGCGGACGGCGACGTGCTGGTCGCGTCCAAGCCGCGGCCGACGAGCTACGGCGTCGGGCTCCTCGCGCGCGCGCGTCGCCGCCGGCCGCTCCTGCTCGACATCGACGACTGGGAGCTCGGGTTCTTCCAGCGGTCGGGCGCGTGGGGCCGCGTGGGCCGGGCGCTCGACCTCGCCGACCCGAACGGCCTCGCCTGGACGTGGACGGCGGAGAAGCTCGTCCGCCGCGCCGACGCCCGCCTCGTCGCGTCGCGGTTTCTGGAGGCGCGCTTCGGCGGCGCGTTCGTCACGCACGTGCGCGACACGGACGCCTGGGACCCGGCGCGCTACGACCCGGCGTGGGCGCGCGCGGGGCTCGGTGTGGGGAACCGGCGTGTCGTCATGTTCCTGGGCACGCCCAGGGCCTACAAGGGCGTCGACGACCTTGTCGCCGCCGTGGGGCGCCTCGGTCCGGACGTCGTGCTCGCCCTGGTGGGCGCCCGGCCCGAGCGCGCGGCCGCGCGCGGCTGGGCCGGACGGCCGGACATCAGGGTGACGGGGGAAGTCCCGTTCGAGGACGTGCCGCGCTACCTCGCGGCGGCCGATGTCGTCGCGGTGCCGCAGCGCGCGACCCCGGACACGCTCGCCCAGGTGCCGGCGAAGCTCCTCGACGCGATGGCGCTCGGCCGCCCGATCGTGTCCACGGCGGTCTCGATGATCCCGGAGATGCTCGCGGGCTGCGGCCGCGTCGTCGCGCCGGGAGACGTCGGCGCGCTCGCCGAGGCGATCCGCGACCTCCTCGCGCGTCCGGCCGAGGCCGCGGCGCTCGGCGCAGCGGCGCGGCAGAGGTGCGAGGAGCGCTACAGCTTTCGCGCGGCGCGCGCCGTGCTCTTCCCGCTGATCGATCGACTCGCCTCAAGGTGGCCGGTGAAATGAGTCGCGACATGCGGAACGGAGCCGCCCCGCACCTCGCTCAGGGCACGTCCCGAGTGCCACCGGCCTCGCGGACCTCGATGGAATGAATCGCGCCATGCGGAACGGAGCCGCCCCGCACCTCGCTCAGGGCACGTCCCGAGTGCCCCCGGCCTCGCGGACCCCGCTCCAATGAAGCTCCTCGTCATCGCGCGGCCCTTCGTCTTCCACGGCGGCGTCGAGCGGGCGACCGCCGGCCTCGTCCGGGCGCTCGTCGAGCACGGGTACGACGTGCACCTCTTGACCCCCGGCGGCCGGTATCGGGTGCCGGGCGTGACGCACCACGCGCTCCCGCTGCCGCCGCTCCCGGCGGCGGCGCGTGCCCTCGCCCTCGCCGCGGCGGCGCGCGTCGCCGTGGCGCGCGGCGCGTGGGACGTCGTCCAGAGCCACGAGCGCACGCTCCGCCAGGACGTCTACCGCGCGGGGGAGGGCTGCCACCGCGGCTACCTCGCGAGCCTCGAGGGCCGGCGCGCGCGCGGGCTCTACCACCGCATCGTCCTCGGCCTCGAGCGTCGCGTGTTCGCCCGGACGCCCGAGGTCGTCGCGATCGCCAGGCGCGGGGCCGCCGAGATCGCGGCGCTGTACGCGGTGGCGCCGGCGCGCCTCTCGGTCGTCTACAACGGCGTGGACCTCGCGCGATTCCATCCGCGGAACCGCGCGGCCCATCGCGCGGCGGCGCGCGACGAGGCGGGAATTCCGCGCGACGCCTGGACCGTGCTCTTCATGGGGAGCGGCTTCGAGCGCAAGGGACTCGCGACGCTCGTGGAGGCCTTCGGCGCCTTTCCCGACCGGACCAGCCGTCTGCTCGTCATCGGCCGGGGCGACGCGGCGCCGTCGCGGGCCGTCGCCGGCAAGCTCGGGATCGCCGAGCGGATCGTCTGGCTCGACCCGCGGGAGGACGCCGAGCGGTGGTACGCGGCCGCCGACGTGGTCGCGCTGCCGAGCCGCTACGAGCCCTTCGGCAACGTCCACCTCGAAGCGCTCGCCTCCGGCGTCCCGGTCGTCGCCAGCGCCGCGGCGGGCGGGGCCGAGGTCATTCGCGAAGGCTCGAACGGCGCGGTCGTCGATCCTCGGAGCCCCGCCGCGCTGACCTCGGCGCTCGCACGGCTGCGCGCGATGCCCGCACGGGAGCTGTCCGAGGCCGCGCGCGCGTCGGCCGAGCCCTTCACCTTCGCGGCGCAGGTCGAGGGTTTCGTGCGGATTTACAATCGGTTCCGGGGCGCAAAGTGGGATTCTTCTTGAGAAATCCGCGGCGTCCGGCTTAGACTCGGAGCGTGGTGTCGCGGCCCGCGGTGTTCCTGGATCGTGACGGCACCCTGACCGAGGAAGTCGGGTACGTCAACCACCCGCGGCGGCTCCGACTCCTGCCACGCTCGGCCCGAGCGATCCGCCGCCTGAACGAGGTGGGTGTCGCCGCGATCGTCGTCACCAACCAGGCGGGGGTCGCGCGCGGCTACTTCTCCGAGGAAGTCCTCCAGGCGGTGAACGCGGCGCTCGTCGCTCAGCTCAAGGCCGAGGGCGCGCACCTCGACGCGATCTACGTCTGCCCGCATCACCCGACCGAGGGCGAGCCGCCCTACCGGCTCGACTGCGACTGCCGCAAGCCGAAGCCCGGGCTTCTCCACCGCGCCGCCGCCGACCACGGCGTCGACCTCACCCGCTCGACGCTCGTGAGCGACAGGCCGTCCGACCTCGTCGCGGCGCGCGCCGTCGGCGCCGCGGCGGTGCTCGTGCTCACGGGCTACGGCCTCGGCGAGTGGGAGTACCGGCGCGCGCGCTTTCCCCTCGAGCCCGACCACGTCGCGCCGGACCTGCTCGACGCGGTCGAGTGGGTGCTCGCGAGGCGCCGGGCGTGACGGACGTGACGGCCGGCATGCGCGCGGCGATCGACGGCTTCGGCGCGCGCACCGTCGTCGTCGTCGGCGACCTGATCGAGGACGAGTACCTCTTCGGCAAGCCCGCGCGCATCTCGCGCGAGGCCCCGGTGCTGATCCTGCGCTTCGCCCAGCGTGAGGTGCTGCTGGGCGGCGCGGCGAACGCCGCCCACAACGTCCAGGCGCTCGGCGCGCGCGTCGTCCCGCTCGGCGTCGTCGGGCGGGACGCCGCCGGCGACGAGCTGGCCGCGCTCTTCCGCGCGGCCGGGATGCCGACCGACGGGATCGTCGCCGAGGCCGGCCGGACGACCCCCGTGAAGACGCGCGTCATGGCGGGCGGCTACCAGTCCACGCGTCAGCAGGTGGTGCGCCTCGACCGCGAGCCCGCCAGCGAGCTCACGCCCGTGACCGAGGACGCGCTGCTCGGGCGCCTCGCCACGCTGGGCGCGCGCGCCGACGCGATCCTCGTCTCCGACTACGGGTACGGCACGCTCACGCCGCGCGTCTTCGAGGGCGTCCGGGCGGCGGCGCGCCGGACCGGCGCGGTCGTCAGCGTGGACAGCCGCTACCAGCTCCCGCGCTTCACCGGCGTCACCGCGGCCACGCCCAACGAGGCCGAGCTCGAGCAGCTCACCGGGATGCCCGCCGACGACGAGCGGGGCGTGGAGAAGGCGGGCCGCCAGCTCCTCGAGCGCCTGGACGCGCGGCTGCTCCTCGTCACGCGCGGGAGCCAGGGCATGGCCCTCCTCGAGCGCGACGGGGCCACGACCTTCATCCCGATCCACGGCACCGACGAGATCGCCGACGTGACCGGCGCGGGCGACACGGTGATCGGCACGTTCACGCTCGCGCTCGCGTGCCGGGCCGCGCCCGCGGACGCGGCCGCGCTCGCCAACGTCGCCGGCGGCCTCGTCGTCATGAAGCGCGGGACGGCGACGGTCCCGCGCGACGAGCTCCGGAAGGCCCTGGGTCTGTGACGGGAGCAGTGCGAGCTGAGCTGCTCGGCAGCGAGGCGAGCCCGTGACCCTGGACGAGGCCGCGGCGCTCGCCGAGCGGCTTCGGGCCGAGGGAAAGCGCATCGTCCTCGCCAACGGCTGCTTCGACCTCCTCCACGTCGGCCACGTCCGGTACCTCGCCGCCGCCCGGCGCCTGGGCGACGTGCTCTTCGTCGGCCTCAACTCCGACCCGACGGTGGCGCGCCTGAAGGGCCCGGGCCGCCCCCTCATGCCCGCCGCGGAGCGCGCCGAGATGCTCCTGGCGCTCCGCCACGTGGACCACGTCGTCGTCTTCGACGACGAGCGCGCCGACCGGCTGATCGAGCGGATCCGCCCCGACGTCCACGCCAAGGGCACCGACTACACGCAGGCCGCAGTACCCGAAGCGGCGACCGTGCGGAAGGTCGGCGGCCGCGTCGCGGTCGTCGGCGACCCGAAGGACCATTCCACGCGCGACCTCATCGCGCGCATCGTCGGGCGGTTCAGGTGAACATCGCCCTGGTCAAGCTCTCCTCGCTCGGCGACGTGGTGCACGCGCTGCCCGCCGCCGGGGCGCTCCGCGCGCGCTTCCCGCGCGCGCGCCTCGCGTGGATCGTCGAGCGGCACGAGGCCGCCGTGCTCCGGGGGAACCCGGCGCTCGACGAGGTCGTCCCCGTGGACACGCGCGGCTGGCGGCGGGTGCGCACGCCGCTCGGCGCGGCGCGCGCCGCGGGGGAGCTTGCCGAGCTCCGGCGCCACCTCGCCGCCGCGCGCTTCGACGTCGCGGTGGACCTCCAGGGCCTCGTGAAGAGCGGCGTGCTCGCGGCGGCGACCCGGGCGCCCCTCCGCATCGGCCTCGCGGCGAGGCGCTGCCGGGAGCCGCTCGCCGCGCTCTTCACCAACCACCGCGTGACGCCGCCGGCCGCCGCGCGGCACGTCGTGGAGCAGTGCCTCGCTCTGCTCGAGCCGCTCGGGGTGTCGGGCGCGCGCGTCGAGTTCCCGCTGCCGTGCGACGCCGCCGCCGAGGCACGGGCGGACGAGCTCCTGGCGGCGGCCGGCTTGAAGCCGCGCGACCGCCTCGTCGTCCTGAACCCGGGGGCGGGGAGGGCCGACAAGCGCTGGCCCGCCGAGCGGTTCCGCGACCTCGGGGGCCGGCTCACCACCGAGGCGGGCGCGCGGGTGCTCGTCGTCTGGGGACCGGAGGAGCGGGCGCTCGCCGAGGCGGTGGCCGGTGGCCGCCTGGCGCTGGCGCCGCCCACCGACCTCGACGCGCTGATCGCGGTCCTCCGCCGCGCGAGCGTGGTCGTCGCGGGCGACACCGGACCGCTTCACGTGGCCGCGGCGCTCGGCGTGCCCTGCGTGGGGCTCTACGGGCCCACGTCGGCCGAGCGGAACGGGCCCTGGCGCCAGCGGGCGCTCGAGAGCCCGGACGGGCGGCTTCCGTCCCTCGCCGTGGCGCCGGTCTTCGAGGCGGTCGCGGAGGCGCTGGGCCCGTGAGGCCGCGGGTCTCGGTGGTCGTGGTCACGCTCGACGAGGAGGAGCGGCTGCGCGCGTGCCTCGAGAGCGCCGTGTGGGCCGACGAGCTCGTGGTCGTGGACGCCGAGTCCACCGACAAGACCGTCGAGGTCGCGCGCGAGTTCACCGACCGGGTCATCGTCCGGCCCTGGCCCGGCTTCGCCGCCCAGAAGAACTTCGGCCTGGCCCAGGCGACCGGCGACTGGGTCCTCTCCCTGGACGCCGACGAGGAGGTCCCGCGCGAGCTCCGGGACGAGATCCTCGCCACGGTCGCGGGTGAGGCGCCGTGCGCGGGCTACCGGATCCCCCGCCGGAACGTCATGTGGGGGCGCTCCATGCGCCACGGCGGCCTCTATCCCGACTGGCAGCTCCGCCTGTTCCAGCGCGGCCGGGGCCGCTTCGTCGAGCGCGCCGTTCACGAGTCGGTCGAGGTCACGGGGCGGGTCGGGCGCCTCCAGGCGCCCCTCGTCCACCGGAGCTACCGCGACCTCGCCCACTTCGTGGCGCGCGCCGACCGCTACTCGACGCTCGCGGCCGAGGACTGGGTCCGGAGCGGGCGCCGCGCGCGGGTGGGGGACCTCGTCCTCCGGCCGGCCGGGCGGTTCCTCTCCATGTACGTCGCCCGCGGGGGGTTCCTCGACGGCTGGCGAGGCTTCCTTCTCGCGGTGCTCTACGCGTACTATGTGTTCATCCGTTCGGCGAAGGTCTGGGAGAGGACGAGGCTCGGATGACCAAGGCGAAGGAACGTGTGCTGTCCGGCATGCGCCCCTCGGGGAAGATCCATCTCGGCAACTATCTCGGGGCGCTGAAGAACTGGGTGGGCCTGCAGGACGCTTACGACTGCTATTACTTCGCGGCCGACTGGCACGCGCTCACCGACGACACGGACACGTCGACCGTCCCGGGAGACACGGTCGAGATGCTCGCAGACTGGCTCGGGGCGGGGCTGGACCCGGAGCGCTCGACGCTGTTCATCCAGTCCCTCGTGCCCGAGCACGCGGAGCTCCACCTGCTGTTCTCGATGGTCACGCCGGTGGCGTGGCTCGAGCGCGTGCCGACCTACAAGGAGCGGATCGAGCAGCAGGGGATCGCGTCGCCCTCGTACGGGCTGCTCGGCTACCCGCTCCTTCAGGCGGCGGACATCCTCATGTACAAGCCGCGCTGGGTACCCGTCGGCATCGATCAGGTCCCGCACGTCGAGCTGACCCGTGAGGTGGCGCGGCGGTTCAACCACGCCTTCAAGCCGGTCTTCCCCGAGCCGGACGCGAAGCTGACGGAGATCCCGAAGGTTCCGGGCACGGACGGGCGGAAGATGTCGAAATCCCTCGGCAACGCGATCCTCCTCTCGGATCCACCCGAGGAGATCGCGCGGAAGGTCAAGCCGATGGTCACCGACCCCGCGCGCAAGCGGCGCACCGATCCCGGCAATCCCGACATCTGTCCCGTCTTCGACCTCCACAAGATCTTCACGCCGTCGGCCGACCGCGAGTACTGCGCGACGGGCTGCCGGACGGCGGCCATCGGCTGCCTCGACTGCAAGGACGTGCTGCTCAAGCACATGCTCCCGCCGCTCGAGAAGATCCGCGCGCGGCGGCAGGCCTACGCCGAGAAGCCGGACGCGATCAAAGAGATCCTCTACGAGGGCTCCAAACGCGCGCGCGCGGTCGCCCAGACGACGATGGGCGAGGTCCGCGCCGCCGTGGGCCTACTGCCATGAGCGCGGAGGAGGCGCCTACGCTCGACGCCGGCCGCGATCTGACGCTGCGCGTGGGGGAGTTCGAGGGCCCGTTCGACCTCCTGCTCCACCTCTGCCGCACCAACGAGATCGACCTCGCGCGCCTGCCGGTGCGGACGATCACCGACCAGTACCTCGCCCACCTCGAGGCCCTGGAGTTCCGCGACCTCGAGATCGCGGGCGGCTGGCTCGTGATGGCGGCGACGCTCATCTACCTCAAGTCGAAGCTGCTGGTGCCCCCCGACGAGACCGCCGCCGAGGTCCTCGACGAGGAGGGCGAGGCGCTGCGCCTCGAGCTGGAGGAGCGCCTCCGCGAGTATGCGCACGTGAAGGCGCTCGGCGCCCGGCTCGCGGAGCGCGAGACCGAGCAGGCGCTCGTGTGGGGGCGGCCGTCGAGCACCCTGCCGCTGCCCGAGGATGTGCCGCTCGAGGACCTCTCGGTTCACCTCCTCGAGCGCGCCGTGCGCCGGCTGATCGAGGAGCAGCTCCGGCGGAAGCCCCGCGAGATCGAGCCGAACCCGCCCTCGATCCTCGAGCGGATGGCCGAGATCCTGGTGCTGCTCCGCGACACGTGGTCGCTGCTGTTCTCGTCGCTCGCGGGCGGCGAGCGCCAGCGCTCGGAGATCGTCGTCACGCTCCTGGCCGTGCTCGAGCTCGTGCGCCTCGGGAAGATCAAGACGCAGCAGAGCGAGCTCTTCGGGGAAATCGTGATCGAACGCCAGAACGGGGAGACCCATGCCGACGCCAGTTGACGTCGTCGAAGCCCTGCTGTTCGCGTCCGACACGCCGCTGGAAGCGGAGCGCATCCGCGACGTGCTCGACCTCGAGAGCGCGCAGGCCGCGCGCGGGCTGGTCGAGGAGCTACGCCTGCGCTATCAGGAGCGCGGCCTCATGATCGTCGAGGTGGGCGGCGGCTACCGCATGGTGACGCGGCCCGAGCTCGCCCCCTGGCTCGTCAAGCTCGCGCGCGCGCGGACGAAGCAGCGCCTGTCGCGGCCCGCGCTCGAGACGCTCGCGATCATCGCCTACAAGCAGCCGGTGTCGCGGCCCGAGGTGGACGCGATCCGCGGCGTCAACTCCGAGGCGGTCCTCGAGAACCTCCTCGAGCGGCGGCTCGTCCGCATCGCCGGGCGCAAGGACGCCCCCGGGCGGCCGTACCTCTTCGAAACGACGCGCGAGTTCATGGTCGCGTTCGGCCTCCGCGACCTCGGCGACCTGCCGAGGGTCGAGGGTGAGCTGGTCGTGCCGGAGCTCGCCGCGGTCGCCGAGCATGGCGAAGCTCCGACTCAACAAGATCCTGGCGCAGGCGGGGCTGACGTCCCGGCGGGGGGGTGACCGCCTGATCGCCGAGGGCCACGTCGCGGTCAACGGCGTGGTCCTGGCGAGCCCAGCCACGCTCGCCGATCCCGAGACCGACGTCATCACCGTCGACGGGCGCCCGCTCCCGCCCGCCGAGTCCCGCGCGTACGTGCTGCTCCACAAGCCCCGCGGGTACGTCACGACGCGCTCCGACCCGCAGGGCCGCCCGGTGGTCACCGACCTGGTACCGGCGGGCGTCCGGCTCTACCCGGTCGGCCGCCTCGACTGGGACGTCGAGGGCGCACTCCTCCTGACGAACGACGGGCCGCTCACGCATCGCCTCCTTCACCCCCGCTACGAGCTCCCGCGCGTCTACGAGGCCCTGGTGGAAGGGCGGGTGGGGCGGGCCGACCTCGAACGCTGGCGTCGTGGCGTCGCGCTCGCCGACGGGCCCGCGACGCCGCTCGCCGTGGAGCTCCTCGGGGCGTCCGCGCGGGCGAGCCGGATGAGGCTCACGTTCACCGAGGGCCGCAAGCACGAGGTGAAGCGCTATTGCGAGGCCCTGGGCCACCGGGTCGCGCGGCTCCGGCGCGTCGCCTTCGGGCCGATCGGGCTCGGCGACCTCCGGCCCGGCGCCTCGCGCCGCCTGACGCCGCGCGAGGTGCGGGCGCTGCGCGCGGCCGTGGCCGAGCCCCGGCGCCCCTGACTTGCTCTTGCCAGACGCGTGGGCCTATAATCCCGGGATACGATTCGAGCTCGGTTCGCAGGAGTTTCTATGAACCTGGACGATTGGCGTTCCAGGATCAACGACCTCGACGACCAAATCCTCAAGCTCCTTACCCAACGCGCCGAGGCCGCCCGCCAGATCGGAGACCTCAAACGACGTCAGGACGCGCCGTCCTATGTCCCGGAGCGTGAAGTCGAGATCCTGCGCCGCCTGACGGCGGCGAGCGCCCGCCCGCTCACCCCCGAGGCCGTCGGCGCCATCTGGCGCGAGATCCTGGCCGCCTGCCGGGCGCTCGAGGCCGAGCTCACGGTGGCCTACCTCGGGCCGCAGGCGACCTTTACCCACCTGGCCGCGCTCCAGCACTTCGGCGCGGGCGCGGGCTGCCGCCCCGCGCGCTCCATCGGCGAGGTCTTCGACGACGTGGCGCGGGGGCGGGCGGACTACGGCGTCGTGCCGGTGGAGAACAGCACGGAGGGCGCGGTCAACATCACCCTCGACCGGCTGAGCGTGTCGGAGGTCCTGATCTGCGGCGAGCTCCGGCTCGAGATCGCCCAGCAGCTCCTGTCGCGGGCGGCGGACCTCGGCGAGATCAAGCGCGTCGCTTCGCACCCCCAGGCGCTCGCGCAGTGCCGCGGCTGGCTCGGCGAGCACCTGCCCGACGTGGTGACCGAGGAGACACTGTCCACCGCCGCCGCCGCGGAGCTGGCCGCGACCGACCCGGCCGTCGCCGCGATCGCCTCGGAGCTCGCCGCGCGGCTCTACGGCGTGCCGGTCCTCCGCTCGCGCGTCGAGGACAACCCGCACAACACGACGCGCTTCCTCGTCGTCGGGCGGCAGTCCGTAGCGCCGACCGGCCGCGACAAGACGACGATCCTCTTCGCGATGCGCAACGAGCCCGGCGCGCTCTACCGGATCCTCGAGCCGCTCGCCCGGGCGGGGATCAACCTCACCAAGATCGAGTCGCGCCCGGCCAAGCAGGGGCCCTGGGAGTACGTCATCTTCGTCGACCTCGAAGGGCACCGCGACACCCCCGGCGTCGCGTCGGTGCTGCGTGAGGTCGGGGAGCGGACCCTCCACCTGAAGATCCTCGGGTCCTACCCGGCCGCATAAGGAGAGAGCATGCCTACGCAGTGGGAATCCCTCGCGAACGAACACATCCTGGGGATCGCGCCCTACGAGCCCGGCAAGCCCATCGAGGAGCTCGAGCGCGAGTTCGGCATCCCGGACGCGATCAAGCTCGCCTCGAACGAGAACCCGCTGCCGCCCTCCGACCGCGTGCAGAAGGCGATCCTCGCGGTGCTGCACCACGGCAACCGCTATCCGGACGGCAGCGGTTTCTACCTCCGCCAGGCGCTCGCCAAGAAGCACGGCTTCATGCCCGAGCAGATCGTGCTCGGCAACGGCTCGAACGAGCTGATCGAGCTGCTCGTGCGCGCGTTCCTGCGGCCGGGCGACGAGGCGGTCATGCCGCACCCGTCGTTCGTCGTCTACCCGATGATCGTCCAGGCGGCCGGGGGCGTCCGCGTCATGGTCATGCTCAAGGAGTACCGGCTCGACCTCGAGGCCATGGCGCGCGCGATGACGCCGATGACGAAGCTCGTGTTCATCGCGAACCCGAACAATCCGACGGCCACGATCGTCACGGCCGACGAGGTCGAGCACTTCATGGCGCGGGTGCCCGAGCGCACGATCGTCGTCTTCGACGAGGCCTACATCGAGTTCGCGCTCGGCCCCGACTTCCCGGAGGTGCTCCAGTACGTGAAGCAGGGCCGCAAGGTGATCGTCCTCCGGACCTTCTCGAAGGCCGCGAGCCTCGCCGGGCTGCGCGTCGGCTACGGCGTCGCGGACGCGGACGCGATCTCGCTCATGAACCGCATCCGCCAGCCCTTCAACGTCAACTCGCTCGCGCAGGCGGCGGGGCTCGCGGCGCTCGAGGACGAGGCGCACATCATGGAGTGCGTCCGGATGATCGAGGCCGGGCGCCACTACCTCTACGACGAGTTCAAGAACCTGGGCGTCTCCTACGTGCCCTCGCGCGCGAACTTCATCCTCGTGGACGTCGGGCGGAGCGCCGCGGACATCTTCCAGAAGCTCCTCCAGCACGGCGTGATCGTGCGCCCGCTGACGCCCTTCGGGATGGAGACCGCGCTCCGCATCACCGTCGGGACCCCGGAGGAGAACCGCAAGCTCGTGAAGGCGCTCCAGGCCGTGCTGGGGAAGCGACCCGCGTGATCCGGACGCTCGCGATCGTCGGCGTGGGCCTGCTCGGAGGCTCGGTCGCCAAGGCGGCCCGGGCCGGCGCGCTCGCGCGCTCGATCGTGGGCGTGGGCCGCGACCGCGCGCGCCTCGAGGCGGCGCTGCGCGACGGGGCGATCGACCGCGTCACCACCGACCTCGAGGCGGGGGTGGGCGGCGCCGACTTCGTCCTGCTCGCCGCGCCGGTGCTGGCGATCGAGGCCCTGCTCGAGCGCGTCTGGCGCGCGGCGGCCGACGGCGCGACGCTGACCGACGTGGGCTCCACGAAGGCGGCCATCGTCCGCCGCGCCGAGGGGCTCGCCGCGGGGCGACCGCTCGCGTTCGTGGGCAGCCACCCCATGGCCGGCTCGGAGAAGAGCGGCTACGGCGTGGCGCGCCCCGACCTCTTCCAGGGCGCGCTCGTGCTCGTGACGCCCACCGATCGGAGCGAGCCGCGGGCGCTCAAGGCCGTGACGGGGTTCTGGGAGGCGCTGGGCGCCCGCGTCGACGCGCTCGAGCCGGAGGCGCACGACGCCGCGGTCGCCGCGATCAGCCACCTGCCGCACGCGGTCGCCGACGCGCTGATGGATGCGGTCGCGCGCTCGGCGCCGGAGGCGCTCGGGTTCGCCGCGCGGGGCTTCAAGGACATGACGCGGATCGCGGCGTCCGATCCGGACATGTGGGCCGACATCTTCGTCGCGAACCGCGAGGCGGTCGGGCGGAGCCTCGACGCCTTCCGCCGGGCGCTCGACGAGCTCGCGCGCGCGATCGCGGGGGGCTCCCGCGACGAGCTCCGCGCGCGGCTCGCGCGCGTCAAGGCCGCGCGGGAGGCGCTCCGGTGAGGTTCCGCGTGCGCCCGGTGACGCGCCTCGAGGGCACGGCGCAGGTGCCGGGCGACAAGTCGATCTCCCACCGGGCGGCGCTCCTCGGGGCGCTCGCCGACGGGGCGACGGAGGTGCACGGCTACCTCGAGGCGGAGGACTGCCTCCGGACGATCGCCGCCGTCCAGGCGCTCGGCGCCGACGTCACCCGGAAGGGGCCCGGGCACTACCGGATCGTCGGTGCGGGGCTCCATGGCCTCCAGGAGCCCGGCGACGTCGTGGACTGCGGCAACTCCGGCACGAGCGCGCGGCTCCTGCTCGGCGTGCTCGCGGGTCAGCCGTTCTGGACGATGCTGACGGGCGACGAGTCGCTCAGGCGCCGGCCGATGGGTCGCGTCGCCGAACCGCTCGCGCGGATGGGCGCGACGCTCGTCGGGCGCAAGGACGCGACGCGCCTGCCGCTGGCGATCAAGGGGCTGCGGCGGCTCCGGGCGCTCGCCTACGTCTCGCCGGTGGCGTCGGCGCAGGTGAAGTCGGCGATCCTGCTCGCCGGGCTCTACGCCGACGGGCCGGTCTCGGTCACCGAGCCCGCGCGGTCGCGCGACCACTCGGAGCGCATGCTCCGCCGGTTCGGCGCGCGGCTCTCCGTCGAGGGCACGACGGTGACGCTCACGCCGGGCGAGCTCGCCGCGACGACCGTGCACGTGCCGGGGGACGTCTCGTCGGCGGCCTTTCTCCTGGTGGCCGGCGCGATCGTCGGCGCCGGGCGCGTGACCGTCGCGGGCGTGGGCGTGAACCCGACGCGCACCGGCGTGCTCGACGTCCTCGAGGCGATGGGCGCGCGGCTCGAGGGCGCGCGCGGCGCCGCGGGCGACGAGGGCGAGCCCGCGGCGAGCCTCACGGTGGGCGCCTCCCCGCTCCGGGCGACGGCGATCGGCGGCGCGCTCGTGCCGCGGCTCATCGACGAGGTCCCGGCGCTCGCCGTGGCGGCGGCGGTCGCGCGCGGGGTCACGACCATCACCGACGCGGCGGAGCTGCGCGTGAAGGAGTCGGACCGGATCGCGATGCTCGCGCGCGAGCTCGGCAAGATGGGCGTCCGCGTCGAGGAGCGGCCCGACGGCATGGCGATCGCGGGCCCGCAGCGCTTCCGCGGCGCCCGGGTGTCGAGCGGCGGTGACCACCGCATGGCCATGGCGCTCGCCGTCGCGGGGCTGGTGGCCGACGGGGAGACGCTGGTGGACGACACGGCGTGCGTGGCGACGTCGTTCCCCCAGTTCGCCGAGACGCTCAACGCGCTCGCGGGGACGCAGGCCGTGGTCGCGGAGGATGAGTAGTGCGAGGGAGCCGGTGATCACGATCGATGGTCCGGCCGGCGCGGGCAAGAGCACGGCGGCGCGGCTGGTCGCCCGGCGCCTGGGCTACAAGCTCGTGCCGACGGGCATGATGTACCGCGCGGTCGCGTTCGGCGTCCTCCGGGACGGGGCGCCGCGCCACGAGGGGCCCGAGCTCTCGGCCTACCTCGCGTCCGTCGAGGTCCGGATGGCCGACGGGCGGGTGCTGCTGAACGGCGTGGACGTGACGGCCGAGGTCCAGAGCCAGGAGGTTGCGCAGGCGACGTCGCTCCTCACGATGCTCCCGGTCGTGCGCGAGAAGGTCACGCCGCTGCAGCGGCGGGAGGCCGCCGGGGGCGGCGCCATCCTCGAGGGCCGCGACACGGGCACGGTCGTGTGGCCGGAGGCCGAGGTGAAGTTCTTCCTGACCGCGTCGCTCGAGGCGCGGGCGCGCCGGCGGCACGCCGAGCTGATCGCCCGGGGCGTGTCGCGGCCGCTCGGCGCGGTGCGCGAGGAGCTGCGCGCGCGCGACGAGCAGGACACGACGCGCGCCCTCGCGCCGCTCCGGCGGGCGCCGGGCGCGATCGAGCTGGACACGTCGGACCTCACGATGGACGAGGTGGTCGAGCGGATGCTCGCGGAGGTCGAGCGCAAATGCTCTACCGGGCGGTGAAGCCGGTCGCGCGGGCGCTCCTGCGCCTCCTGTTCCGGCTCGAGGTGGTGCACCCGGAGCGCGTGCCCGGGGCGGGCCCGCTCCTGCTCGTCGCGAACCACTCGAGCTTCCTCGACCCGCCGCTGGTGGGGAGCACCTGCCCGCGACGGCTCGCGTTCCTGGCGAAGGCGGAGCTCTTCCGCATTCCGCTCTTCGGCCGCCTCCTCCACGCCCTCGGCGCGCGGCCGATCCGGCGCGAGGGCGCGGATCCGGCGGCGCTGCGCACCGCGCTGCGCGTGCTCGAGGCGGAGGGGGCGCTGCTGATCTTCCCGGAGGGCACGCGCGGCGACGAGGGCGCGCTGCGGCCGGCGAAGGCGGGGGCGGGGATGCTGGCCGTGATGAGCGGCGCCTCGGTGGTGCCCGTGTACGTGAGCGGCAGCGGGCGCGCCTGGCCGCGGGGCCGGCGCCTCCCGCGGCCGGCGAAGGTGCGGGTGACGTTCGGGGAGCCGCTCCGCTTCGCGGCGCCGCGCGGCGCCGGCCGCAAGCACACGTACGAGACCGCGAGCCGCCAGATGATGGCGGCGATCGCGAGCCTGAGAGATTCCCCGGCGGCGGGGGCGACGACGGCGCCGCGGCTCTTCGCACAAATCCAATGACTGGAGGAACCGGAGGCATGAAGAAGGACGAACCACGCAGCACCCTGGCCGGGTCGGGAAAGGAGGCCGAGGACCCGGCCGAGGAGCGGATGGAGGACTGGTACCGCGAGGGCGTCACCAGCGAGTTCGAGGAGGGCGAGGTCGTCCGCGGCCGCGTCGTCCACGTCGGCACGAGCGAGGTGCTCGTCGACGTCGGCTACAAGAGCGAGGGCGCGATCCCCATCGAGGAGTTCCATCGCCACGGGACGCTGCCCAAGGTCGGCGAGGAGATCGAGGTGTACCTCGAGGCCAAGGAGGACTCCGAGGGCCTGATCGTCCTCTCGAAGGACAAGGCCGACAAGATCAAGGTGTGGGATGCCATCACCCAGGCCCACGAGAAGGGCCTGCCGGTGGAGGGCCGGGTCGTCGAGGTCGTCAAGGGCGGCCTCGCGGTGGACGTGGGGGTCAAGGCGTTCCTGCCGGGCTCGCAGGTGGACCTCCGGCCGGTCAAGAACCTCGCCGCGATGGTCGGCCAGAGCATCCGCGCGAAGGTCATCAAGCTCAACCGCCGGCGCGGCAACGTGGTGCTCTCGCGCCGCGCCGTGCTGGAGGAGGAGCGCGAGGAGAAGAAGAAGCACACGCTCGAGATCCTGTCCGAGGGCATGGTGCTGACGGGCACGGTGAAGAACATCACCGACTACGGCGCCTTCATCGACCTCGGCGGCATCGACGGGCTCCTGCACGTGACCGACATGAGCTGGGGCCGCGTCGGCCACCCCTCGGAGATCTTCCAGGTCGGCGACCAGGTGGAGGTCGTCGTCCTCCACTTCGACCGCGAGACGGGCCGCGTGTCGCTCGGCTACAAGCAGAAGTCGTCGGACCCGTGGGAGCGCGTCGAGAAGACCTACGCCCCCGGCACCAAGGCGCGCGGCCGGGTCGTGAGCCTCACCAACTACGGCGCGTTCATCGAGCTCGAGCCCGGCGTCGAGGGCCTCGTGCACGTCTCCGAGATGTCGTGGACGCGGCGCGTCCGGCACCCCTCGAAGCTCGTCAACGTCGGCGACGAGGTCGAGGTGATCGTGCTCGACGTCAACCGCGCGGGCAAGCGGATCTCGCTCGGCATGAAGCAGGTCGAGGCGGATCCGTGGGCGACGATCGAGGAGCGCTACAAGCCCGGCACGCGCATCATGGGCAAGGTGCGCAACCTCACCGACTTCGGCGCGTTCGTCGAGCTCGAGCCGGGCGTGGACGGCCTGCTCCACATCTCCGACATGTCCTGGACGCGGAGCGTCGGCCACCCGTCGGAGATCCTCAAGAAGGGGCAGGACATCGAAACCGTGATCCTGAACCTCGATCGCGAGAACAAGCGCATCTCCCTCGGGTTCAAGCAGATCCAGCCCGACCCGTGGTCCACGGTGGCGCAGCGCTTCCCGATGGGCTCGCGCGTGACGGGCAAGGTCGTCCGGCTCACCGACTTCGGCGCGTTCGTCGAGCTCGAGCCGGGCGTGGACGGGCTCCTGCACATCTCCCAGATGTCGAGCCGGCCGATCGGCCGGCCCGACGAGATCGTCAGCGTCGGCGACGAGCTCACGCTGCTCGTGATCCGCGTGGACGCCAACGAGCGGCGCATCGGGCTCTCCCTCAAGGAGCTGGCCCATGCGATCGAGCCGCCGAAGGTGACGGACGAGCGTACCGAACGCGGCCGTCGCGGCAAGAAGGGCAAGCCCCGCGACGACTATGACTACGAAGACGAGAGCTAGCCCCGGGCGCCGGTGGGCCCTGCTCGGGGTCGCGCTGGCGGTCTACCTCGGGGTGGGCGGCCTCCTCGTCGTCGCCCTCGCGTCGCTCGGGCGGCCCGGCCCCGCCGGGGGCGGGGCGATCTTCGGCGAGCGCGTCGCGGTCGTCGAGCTCGAGGGGCTCATCGTGGACGTGGAGGAGCTCATCCGCGAGCTCCGGGGCCATCGCGACAACCCGGCGGTGCGCGCGGTCGTGATCCGCATCAACAGCCCGGGCGGCGTCGTGGCGCCGACCCAGGAGCTCCACGCGGCGCTCAAGCGCGTGCACGACGCCGGCAAACCGGTGGTCGCGTCGCTCGGCGCCGTGGCGGCATCGGGCGGCTACTACGTCGCCGTCGCCGCCGACCGGATCTACGCGGATCCCGGCACCCTCACGGGCTCGATCGGCGTCATCATGCAGATGGCGAGCCTCCACGAGCTCCTGAAGAAGGTCGGCGTGGACTACGTGATCGTCAAGGCGGGGGAGTACAAGGACATCGGCAGCTTCGCCCGGCCGATGACGCCCGACGAGCGGCGCATGCTGCAGGCGCTGCTCGACGACGTGCACGGCCAGTTCATCGCCGCCGTCGTGGCGGGGCGCAAGCTCGAGCGCGCCGACGTGCTCCGCTTCGCCGACGGGCGCATCGTCTCCGGCAGCCAGGCCAAGGACCTCCGGATGGTCGACGCGCTCGGCGGCCTCGAGGAGGCCATCGAGGGCGCCGCGACGCTCGCGGGGCTCCCGAAGCCTCCGCGGGTCGTCGGACCCCGGCGAAAGTTCTCGGTCATCGATCTCCTGCGGAACGAGCTCGGCCTCGGCGGGTTCGGGGCGTTCCGCGGGTCACTGCCGCTCTTCAAAACGCCGCTCTACCTGATGGACTGAGGCCAGCGATTGACCACCGATCGCTCGAGTAGGTTCTGAAGCTCCGCTTTCCAAGCTGCTGTCAGCACGAACCTTCTGCTCCCGATCTAGTCTCGGCGCCGGCGCCCTTCCGAAGCGGCAACAGCGCGAGACGGTGGGATTTTCCTCGGCGCGCCGGGCCCCCTCTGGGTGCCCGCGAGCGATGTGGCCTAACTCCCTGTGCTGCTTGACATTCTTTTCGCTCGCGTGCTAGCTTGCCGTGAAGCCAGGAGGCGTGGATTCCTCCGGAAGGAACGGAGTCGACGATGACCAAAGCCGACCTGATCGACGAGGTCTCGAAGATCTCGAGCCTGACGAAGAAAGAGACGGAGACGATCGTCAACACGATCTTCGACAACATCACCGACGCGCTGTCGAAGGGCGACAAGGTCGAGCTCAGGGGCTTCGGCAGTTTCCGGATCCGTCACCGCAACTCGCGCAAGGGGCGGAACCCCAAGACCGGGACGAGCGTGGACGTCCCCCAGAAGCGGGTGCCGTTCTTCAAGGTGGGCAAGCGGCTGCGAGAGCTCGTCAACGGGTGAACCGGCCTCGGGCGGCGTGAAACGCCTCTGGGCGCCCTGGCGCATGGGCTACGTGGGCGCGGGCGGGGCGCCGCCCTCCGAATGCGTGTTCTGCTCGGCCCTGGCGGCGCCCGACGACCGTAAGAACCTGGTCCTCCACCGGGCCGCGCACGCCTTCCTGGTCCTGAACGCCTACCCGTACGCGCCCGGCCACCTCATGGCCGTGCTCAACCGGCATGTGGGCACGCTCGCCGAGGCGCGGGCGGACGAAGTGGCGGAGATGATGGAGCTCGTCGCCAGGGCGATCACGCTCCTGACCGTCGAGTACCGCGCCGAGGGGTTCAACGTCGGCTGGAACCAGGGCCGGGTCGCGGGCGCGGGGATCACCGACCACCTGCACGTCCACGTCGTGCCGCGCTGGAGCGGCGACACGAACTTCATGCCGGTCTTCGCCGACGTGCGCGTCATGCCCGAGGCGCTCGAGGCGACGTACGACCGGCTCCGGGGACGCCTCGTTGCCTGACCGGCCCGGCGAGCCCACGCCGATGATGCGGCAGTATCGGGACCTCAAGCGCCGCTACCCCGACCACCTGCTGCTGTTCCGCCTCGGCGACTTCTACGAGATGTTCTTCGAGGACGCCGAGCTGGCGTCGCGCCTCCTGCAGATCACGCTCACGTCGCGGCAGGACGCGCCGATGGCCGGCATCCCCCACCACGCCGCCGACGGCTACATCGCGCGGCTCGTCCGCGCGGGCCGGAAGATCGCGGTGTGCGAGCAGCTCGAGGCGCCGGGCCAGGCGAAGAAGCTGCTGAAGCGCGACGTCGTGAGGATCATCACGCCGGGGACCATCACCGACACGGCGTACCTCGCCGGCGCCGCGAACAACTTCCTCCTCGCCGTGGTGCGGAGCCGCGAGGCGACGGGCGTCGCGCTCGTGGACGTCTCGACCGGCGAGTTCTGGGCGGGGGAGGACGCGGGGCGCGAGGACGCGACGCTCGCGGCGGTCCTCGTGCGCCGGCCCGCCGAGATCCTCCTGCCCGAGGCGGCGCGGGGCGAGGAGGCGCTGGTGGCCCGGCTCGCCGAGACGGGCGCCACGCTGACCTTCTACGACGCCGCGGGCACGAGCCCGCGGCGGGCCGCCGCCGACCTCAGCGCCCACTTCGGAGTGGACTCGCTCGACCGCTTCGGGGTCGGCGACCTCGGCGCGGGCCTCCAGGCCGCGGCCGCGGCGCTCGCCTATCTGCGGCTCACCCAGGGCGAGGCTCTCGGCCACCTGACGCGGCTCACGCGGCTCGCGGCCGCCGACGCGATGGCGCTCGACGCGACCAGCATCGAGACGCTCGAGCTCCTGGAGTCGAGCGACGGCGACGTCCGGCACTCGCTCTTCGGCGTCCTCGACGCGACGGCGACGCCGATGGGGGCGCGGCTCCTCCGACAGTGGCTCCTGCGGCCGCTCCTCGACGTGGACATGATCGCCGCGCGCCAGGACGCGGTCGCGGCCCTCGTCGCGCACCCGGCCGAGCGCGCGCGGCTGCAGGCGCTCCTCGCGCGCGTCGGCGACCTCGAGCGCCTGACGAGCCGGGCGACGCTCGGCCAGGCGCACGCACGCGACCTCGTCGGCCTGCGCGCGTGCCTCCGCCCGCTCGCCGAGATCCGCGCCGCCGCGGCCCCGCTCGACGCGCCCCTGCTGGCCACGGCCCGCGCCGAGCTCGCCGACCTCGACGCGCTCCGCGGGACGCTCGAGGCCGCCCTCGAGGACGAGCCGCCGGTGACCCTCCACGACGGCGGGATCATCCGCGAGAGCTGGCACGAAGGCCTGGAGGGTTTCGTCAGGGACGCGCGCGAAGCCCGCGCGTGGATCGCGGGCCTCGAGGGCCGGGAGCGTGCGCGCACCGGCATCCCGAGCCTCCGCGTCCGCTTCAACCGCGTCTTCGGCTACGGCATCGAGGTCACCCACGCCCACGCGGCGCGGGTGCCCGCCGAGTACGTGCGCCGCCAGACCCTCGCGGGCGCCGAGCGCTACGTGACCGCGGAGTTGAAGGAGTACGAGGCGAAGGTGCTCGGCGCCGACGAGCGCCGGCGCCGGCTCGAGTACGAGCTCTTCGACGACGTGCGGCGGCGCGTCGCCGCGCGGGCGCCCGAGCTGCTCGCAACGGCGCGCGCCCTCGCGCGGCTCGACGTCCTGGCGGCGCTCGCCGAGGTGGCCCACGCGCGGGGCCACGCGCGCCCCGTCGTGGACCGGAGCGACGCGCTCGTGATCGTCGACGGCCGCCACCCCGTGCTCGACGCGCGGGCGGGGACGCCGGTGACGCCGAACGACCTCGCCCTCGACCGCGAGGCGCGCGTGGTGATCCTCACCGGACCGAACATGGCGGGGAAGTCCGTCTACCTCCGGCAGACGGCCCACATCGCGATCCTCGCGCAGCTCGGCGCCTGGGTGCCCGCGCGCGAGGCGCGCCTGGGCGTCCTCGACCGCGTGTTCACACGCGTCGGCGCCCAGGATAACCTCGCGCGCGGCCAGAGCACCTTCCTCGTCGAGATGGTGGAGACCGCGACGATCCTCCACAACGTGACGCCGCGGAGCCTCGTCCTCCTCGACGAGGTCGGGCGCGGCACCTCCACGTTCGACGGCCTCGCGATCGCGTGGGCGGTCATCGAGGCGCTCCACGACCATGGGCGGGGCGCGAAGGTGCTCTTCGCGACCCACTTCCACGAGCTCACGCGCCTGGCCGGGCGGCTCGCCGGCGTGAGGAACTTCCACGTGGCGGTGCGCGAGTGGAACGACGAGATCGTCTTCCTCCACAAGGTCCAGCCGGGGGGCACCGACCGGAGCTACGGGATCCAGGTCGCGCGCCTGGCCGGGCTGCCGGCGGCGGTGATCGCGCGCGCGAAGGCGCTCCTGGTCGAGCTGGAGGAGGCGGGGCAGCAGCAGGCCGACGTGCGGGACGCGGCGCAGCTCGGGCTCTTCGCGCCGCCGGCGCCCGATCCCATGGCGGACGAGCTCGCCGCGCTCGACCTCGCGCACACGACGCCGCTCGAGGCGCTCAACCTCCTGCACAAGTGGCAGCAGCGGACTGTTGGAGCGGGGTCCGCGCGACCGGCTCGTACCGTGGGTGGCCTGCCAGAGGTACCCGGGGCTCCGTGACGCGCATTCACCGGTTGCCGGACGAGCTGGTCAACAAGATCGCCGCGGGCGAGGTGGTCGAGCGCCCGGCGTCGGCGGTGAAGGAGCTGGTGGAGAACGCGCTCGACGCCGAGGCGCGGGCCATCGCCGTGGACCTCCGCGACGGCGGCGCCGCGCTGATCCGCGTGGCCGACGACGGTGTCGGCATCGCCGCCGAGGAGCTGCCCCTGGCGCTCGAGCGCCACGCGACCTCCAAGCTCGCGACCGCGGCCGACCTCGAGACGATCGCGACGCTCGGCTTCCGCGGCGAGGCGCTCGCGGCGATCTGCGCGGTCTCGCGCTTCGGCGTGACGAGCCGTGCTCGCGGCTCGGCCGAGGGCCGCCGCCTGGCCGGGGAGGGCGGGAAGGTCACCCAGACGCTCGGGCTCCCGACCGGTGAGGGGACGGTCGTGGAGGTGAGCGACCTCTTCTTCAACACGCCCGCGCGGCTCAAGTTCCTGAAGTCGGCGGCGGCCGAGCTCGCCGCGAGCCTCCGCGCGCTCACGCAGCTGGCGCTCGCCCACCCGGCGGTCCAGTTCCGCGTCACCAACAACGGCAAGGCGGTGCTGACGGCGCCGGCGGCGAAGGACCTCCGCGAGCGCGCGGGCGCGGTGTGGGGCTGGGACGTCGCGGCCCGTCTCCTGCCGGTGGACCACGCCGCGCACGACGTGCGCGTGAGCGGGCTCGCGAGCCCGCCCGATCTCACGCGCGGCGGCCGCGACGACATCGTCCTGGTCGTCAACGGCCGGCCGGTGCGCGACCCCGGGCTCCTGCAGGCGACGCTCGACGCGTACCGCCCGCTCCTGCCGCGCGACCGCTTCCCGCTCGCCGTACTGTCGCTCGGGCTGCCGGAGGCCGATGTGGACGCCAACGTCCACCCGACGAAGGCGTGGGTGCGCTTCCGCCACCCGCGGCTCGCGTACGAGATGGTCGCCACGGCGGCGCAGCGGGCGCTCCGCCGGCCGGACGTCGTCCCCGACCTCGGCCCCGGCCCGGGCGGCGTGCGCGAGCCGGTCGGCGGGCCGCTGGCCGTCGCCGAGCAGCCGGCGCTCTTCGGCGAGGCGGCCCCCGAGGCGCCCGCCCTCTTCGGCCGGGTGCTCGGCCAGGTGCAGGACACCTTCGTCGTCTCCGCCTCCGGCGAGGAGGTCTTCTTCCTCGACCAGCACGTGGCCCACGAGCGCGTCATCTTCGAGCGCCTCCGCCGCGAGCTCGCGCGCGGGGCGCCCCCGTCGCAGGCTCTCCTCTTCCAGGAGTCCGTGGACCTCGGCCCCGCCGCGCGCGCCCTCCTCGAGCGCTGGCGCGAGCCGCTCGAGCGCCTGGGCTTCGCCTTCGAGGGCTTCGGCGGCGACGCGGTGGTCGTCAGCGCCGTGCCCGCGCTGCTGAAGGGTGACGAGCCCAAGCGGCTCATCCAGGCCGCCGCGGACGAGCTCGGCGGGCCGAAGGCGGGGGAGCCCGCGCTAGACCGCGCCCTCGCGTTCGTGGCCTGCCGCGCGGCGGTGAAGGCGAACATGCCGCTCGAGCGCGAGGAGATGGAGCGGCTCGTCGCGGAGCTCGGGGCGACCGAGACGCCCTACTTCTGCCCGCACGGGCGGCCGATCGTGAGCCGGGTGTCGCTCGCCGACATCCGCCGCGAGCTCAAACGGAACTGGTAGTACTGGCTCGGAGACGTAGACTGGAGTCATGAGCGACAAGCCTCGACTGGTCGTGATCGCCGGGCCCACGGGCGTCGGCAAGACGGCGGTGGCGGTCGCGCTGGCGCGCCGGCTACCGATCGAGGTGATCAGCGCCGACTCGCGCCAGGTCTACCGCGGCATGGACGCCGCGACGGGCAAGCCCACGCGCGAGGAGCGGCGTGCGGTCGTGCACCACCTGATCGACGTGGCGGACCCGGACGACCGCTACCAGGCGGCGCGCTTCAGGGCCGACGCGGCGCCCCTGGTCCCCGCGATCCACGCGCGCGGGCGGCTCCCCGTCGTCGTGGGCGGGACGGGTCTCTACATCCGCGCGCTCATCCGCGGGCTCGATCCCGCGCCGCCGGCCGATCCCGCGTTTCGCCGCGAGCTCGCCGTGCTCGCGCGGCGGGAAGGGCGCGTGGCGCTCCATCGTCGGCTCGCGGTCGCCGCGCCGGACGCCGCGCGACGGCTCCACCCGCACGACGAGGTCCGCGTGGTGCGCGCGCTCGAGATCGTCCGCGCGGGCGGGAGCCTGGCGGCCGAGCCCGCGCGCTTCTGGAGCGACGCGGGCCCGTACGACGTCGTCTACCTGGGCCTGACGGCCGAGCGCGAGACCCTCGCGCGGCGCCTGGCCGCGCGGGCGGCCGCGTTCGTCGCGGCGGGGCTCCTCGACGAGGTGCGGGCGCTGCTCGCGCGGGGCTACGATCCCGCGCTGGCCTCGCTCTCGTCGATCGGCTACCGCGAGTTCGTCCGGGTGGCGCGGGGGACCCTGTCGGCGGACGAGGCGCAGAGGCTCATGCAGCGCGACACGGTCCGCTACGCGAAACGACAGTGGACGTGGTTCCAGCGCGAGCCCGGCATCGAGTGGCTCGACGTGGGCGCCGCGGGCGGCATCGAGGGCGTGGCCCGCGGTATCGAGCGAAGGATGAGGGAGGAGGGTGCCGTCGCGTGAGGCGCAACGGGGCGAGCGGCAGGCCGACGCGGGAGCGGGCGGTGATCGCGGCGGTGAAGCGCCCGTCACAGGGGCGGTGGGAGATCGAGGAGTCGCTCGAGGAGCTCGCCGGCCTCGTCGAGGCCGCCGGCGGAAGCGTCGTGGAGCGCATCGTCCAGGAGCGGGCGTCGCCGACCCCGGCGCTCTACTTCGGCAAGGGGAAGGTCGAGGAGATCGGGCGCGCGGCGCGGGCGGGGTCGGCGAACCTCGTCGTCTCGGACGACCCGCTCTCGCCGATCCAGGAGCGGAACATCGCCGAGGCGCTCGGCCTCAAGGTCATCGACCGGACGGCGCTGATCCTCGACATCTTCGCCCAGCGGGCGCGCTCGAGCGAGGGCAAGCTCCAGGTCGAGCTCGCGCAGCTGACCTATCTGCTGCCGCGCCTCGTCGGGCAGTGGACCCACCTCGAGCGGCTCGGCGGCGGCATCGGCACGCGGGGACCGGGCGAGACCCAGCTGGAGTCGGACCGGCGCGTGATCCGGCGCCGCGTGATGCACATCAGGCGCGAGCTCGAGCGCGTCCAGGTCCACCGGCGCCTGCAGCGCGAGGGCCGGCGGCGGTCCGGGCTGCCCGTCGTCGCCCTCGTCGGCTACACGAACGCGGGCAAGACGACGCTGCTGAACCGGCTCGCGGGCGCCCGGCTCACGACCGCCGACCGCCTCTTCGTCACCCTCGACCCGGCCGCGCGCCTCGTCGAGCCCGCCGGGCGCCAGCCGTTCATCTTGACCGACACGGTCGGGTTCATCCGGAAGCTGCCCCACGAGCTCGTCGCGGCGTTCCGCGCGACGCTCGAGGAGCTGGCGGACGCCGACGTGCTCCTGCACGTCGTGGACGCGAGCCATCCCTCGCTCGACGAGCACCTGCGGGCGGTGCGCGAGCTCCTCGAGGAGCTCGCGGTCGCCAACCGGCCGACGGTCCTGGCCCTGAACAAGGTGGACCGGCTCGACGCGCCGGTGGAGCCGCTCGTCGAGCGGCTCGGCGGCGTCGCGATCTCGGCCGCCACCGGCGCGGGGATCGCCCCGCTCCTCGTGACCGTGGAGCGCGCGCTGCCGCCGGGCGGCGCCGCGACGCTCCGGATCCCGCACGGGGACGGCGCGGCGCTCGCGCTCTGCTACGCGCGGGGACGCGTCCTCGCGCGCATGGACGAGCCGGACGCGGTGCGGCTCGAGGTGGAGCTGCCGCGCCAGGTCCTCGGCGCGCTCGGGGCCTACCGCGTGGGCGGTCCGCCGGCGGCGCGGGTGGTAGACTGAGCGCTCACCCATGGGCCTGGCGAACTGGCTGACGCTCCTTCGCATCGTGATGGTCCCGGTGTTCGTGTCGCTGCTCGTCTACAGGAAGCCGGGCGCCGCGCTCGTCGTCTTCGCGACGGCCGCGTTCACCGATCTCCTCGACGGCTACATCGCGCGCCGGCGGGGGAGCCAGAGCCGGCTCGGGGCCTTCCTCGACCCGATGGCCGACAAGCTCCTCCTGACCGCGTCGTTCGTGACGCTGACCTACCTCAAGGCGCTGCCCTTCTGGATCGCCGCGGTCGTGATCAGCCGCGACGTCATCCTGGCGCTCGGCACCGCGCTCATCTACATGCTGGGCGGTCGCCTCGACCCGCGGCCGACGCGGGCCGGGAAGGCCGCGACGTTCCTCCAGATCCTCACGGTCCTGACGGGGCTCCTAGCCCCCTACGTCGACCCCGGCGCGGCGCTGCGCGTCGTGCTCTGGCTCGCCGCCGTCTTCACGGTCGCCTCGGGCCTCCAGTACGTCGTCCAGGGCATGCGGTTCCTCAACGCCGCGCCCGACGAGGAGCGGGAGGCGTCCCGTGAAGACGCGTTTCTCCACTGAGGGCGGCGCCGGGGGCGTGGTGATCGCCGCCGTGAGGGCCGGCACTGCCGCGGCGGCCTCTGGACTCCTCCCTGGCGACCGCATCGTGGCGATCAACGGCCGGCGGCTCCGCGACGCGATCGACTTCCAGTTCCACGCGGGCGACGAGCGCCTGGCCCTCGAGGTCGAGCGCGACGGCGGCGCGCTGCGTCTCGCCCTCCGGCGCCGCGGGCCCGACCTCGGCCTCGAGCTCGTCCCGCCCGCGCCGTCCGAGATCGCGACGTGCGCGAACAAGTGCGTCTTCTGCTTCATCCACCAGCTGCCGAAAGGGATGCGGCGGAGCCTCTACGTGAAGGACGACGACTTCCGGCTCTCGTTCCTCCACGGCAACTACATCACGCTGACCGACCTCGGCGAGGCGGACCTGGCGCGCATCGTCGAGCAGCGCCTGTCGCCGCTCTACGTCTCCGTCCACGCGACGGATCCGGAGCTCCGTCACCGGCTCCTCGGCGGCCCGCGCCTGTCGGCCGAGATCCTGCCGCGCATGGAGCGCCTCGCGAAGGCGGGCATCCGCATGCACGCCCAGATCGTGCTGTGCCCCGACTGGAACGACGGCCCGCACCTCGAGCGTACCGTCTTCGAGCTGGCGCCGCTCCATCCCATGGTGGCGACGACCGCGGTCGTGCCCGTCGGGCTCACGCGCCACCGCGAGCGGCTGCCGGCGCTCCGCGGTCTCCGCCCGGACGAGGCGCGGCGGCTCGTGGACACGGTCGGCGGCTGGCAGGCGCGCTTCGGGGGCGAGCTCGGGAGCCGCTTCGTCTTTCTCGCCGACGAGATCTATCTCCTGGCGGCCCGGGAGCTCCCGGCCGCCCCCGCCTACGAGGGCTTTCCGATCGTCGAGGACGGCGTCGGCCTCGTGCGGCGCTTCGAGGACGAGTGGGACGCCGCGCTCGGCCGCCGTCGTCGCCGAGCCTCCGCGCCGCCGGTCACGCTCGTCACGGGCGAGATGTTCGCGCCCCGCCTCGGGGCGCTGCTCGCGCGCGGCGGGCTCGCCGGGCCGGGCGTCAGCGTGGCGGCCGTGCCGAACGAGCTCTTCGGGCGCGCGATCGGTGTGGCCGGGCTCCTCGCGGGCCGCGACATCCAGCGCCACCTCTCGGCGCTCGGCGACCTCGGCCGCGCGGTGCTGGTGCCGGCCGTCGCCCTGCGCGACGTGGACGGCGTCTTCCTGGACGACGCGACGCCCGGCGACCTCGCGCGCGACCTCGGCGTCCCGGTCCGCGTCGTCGAGCCGTCGGCGCGGGCGCTCCTCGCGGCGCTGCGCGACGCCTGACGGCGCCGCGATGGGCCCGCGCGGCGAGCTCCCCGTCATTGCGATCGTCGGCCGGCCGAACGTCGGCAAGTCCACGCTCTTCAACCGGCTCGTCGGGCGGCGTCGGGCGATCGTGCGCGACGTGCCCGGCGTGACGCGCGACCGGCTCTACGGGCAGGCGAGCTTCGAGCGCTGGCAGGCGACGGTGATCGACACCGGGGGCTTCGACCCTTCCTCGGAGGAGCCGCTGGTCGAGGGCGTGCGTCGGCACGTGCTCGTCGCCGTGGAGGAAGCGGACGTCGTCCTGTTCGTGGTCGACGCGCGAGAGGGCGCGACAGCGCTCGACGTCGAGATCGCCGGCGTGCTGCGGCGCTGCGGGCGCCCGGTGCTCCTCGCCGCGAACAAGGTGGAGGGCCCGGGGCTCGAGAGCGCCCTCGGCGAGCTCCACCGACTCGGCTTCGGCCCGCCGCTGCCGGTGTCCGCGGAGCACGGCCGCGGGGTCGCGGAGCTCCTCGAGACGCTGCGCGAGCGGGCACCGGCCCCGGGCGGGCGCGCCGAGCGCGCGGCCGCGCCGATCAGCGTCGCCATCATCGGCCGGCCGAACGTCGGCAAGTCGTCGCTCGTGAACGCCCTGGTCGGCCACGAGCGGGTGCTCGTGCACGAGGCGCCGGGGACGACGCGTGACGCCGTGGACATCACGCTCGTCTACGAGGGCCGCACCTACGTCCTCGTGGACACGGCCGGTATCCGGCGCAAGGGGCGCGTCCACGAGCCGCTCGAGAAGCTCGCGGTCGTGATGGCGCTGCGAAGCCTCGAGCGCTGCCAGGTCGCCGTCGTGGTCCTCGACGCCTCGGAGGGCGCGGCGGCCCAGGACGCCCACATCGCGGGCTACGCCAACGAGGCCGGCCGGGCCACCGTCGTCGTCGTGAACAAGTGGGACCTGGTGCCCAGGGGCCTCGTGAGGAAGGCGGAGGTCGTCGACCAGATCCGCGACCGCCTGCCGTTCCTCGACTGGGCGCCGGTGTGCTTCACCTCCGCCACGCGCCGCGAGGGCCTCCACGAGCTGTTCGCCGCGATCGACGAGGCGGCGCGTGAGTTCCGGCGGCGGATCGCCGCGGACGAGGTGACCGCGGCCCTGCGCGCGGCGATCGAACGGCGGCCGATCTCCGTCGGTGGGGCCCCGCTCACGCTCCAGTCGGCGTCGCAGGTGAGCGCGGAGCCGCCGACGTTCGCGCTGCGCCTGAACCGGCCGGACGGGATCCACTTCTCCTATGAGCGCTACCTCGTGAAGTCGCTGCGCCACGCGTTCGGCCTCGGCGGCACGCCGATCCGCCTGTCGCTGCGCCGGGCCGCCGGCCGGCGTTCACGGCCGGGCGCGCGGAGGGCGGCGCGGTGAGGCGCCGCCGGCTGTCTGCGAGCCCCGCGGCGCGGCTCACGCTGCTCGGGCTCCTGCTCCTGGGCGCGACGGCGGTGCTCCTCGCGAACCCGCGCCATCGCGCGTTCTACTTCGGCGCCGGGAGCCCGCCGGGGGCGGAGCGCTCGGGGCTCAGGCTGCCCTCGACGACGCGCTTCGGACGTGCCCCCGACGCGCCCGCGATCTCCCCGATCGCCGCGGTGAACCCGAGCCGTCGCGTGCCGCTCCCGGAGCCCGACGGGCGCATCCCGATTCCGATCGCGAACCGGGTCCCGTCCCGGCTCCCCGCCGAGGGCGTGCCCGCCGGCTGGGAGCTCAAGGAGTTCGCGGGGCGCGCGGCCGTCGAGCTCGTGCGCGACGAGGGGAGCGTGGCGGTGCGGCTCCGGAGCGCCCAGGCGTCGTTCGCCCTCTATCGCGACGTGATCGCGGACCTGGGGGAATACCCGATCCTCTCATGGCGCTGGAAGGTGGTGAAGCTCCCGCCTGCGGGTGACGTGCGCGCGGCCGCCACCGACGACCAGGCGGCGCAGGTCTACGTGGTGTTCCCGCGCTGGCCCGCGCCGCTCGTCAACAGCGAGGTGATCGGCTACGTCTGGGACAGCCGCGCTCCCGTCGGCACCCAGCTCACGAGCCCGAAGGCGCCGAACGTCCGGATCATCGTCGTCGAGTCGGGCCCGGCGCGGCTCGACACGTGGCAGCTGCAGGCGAGGAACGTCGCCGAGGACTACGTGGCGCTCTTCGGGCGGAAGCCGCCCCGGGTGGGACAGGTGGCCCTGATGATCGACAGCAACGACACCCGGGCCGACGCCGAGGCCCTCTTCTCATGGCTCGCGTTCGGAAAGACGCGCGCGGAAAGCATGGAAAAGCCAACGTCTATGCTAAGATGACGCGCGATGAGTCCTGACGAGCGGGACGACGAGGAGCGCGAAGCCGAACACTACGACGTCGATCCGCCGCGCTCCGTGTTCTCCGCGCTGTGGTTCCGCGTGGTGCTGGTCGTGATCGTGATCGGTGTGGTCGCGGCTGTCGCAGTCCCGTACGTGCTGGAGTGGATGAACCCGCCGCCGCCCCGGACGACCGATCTCAAGCCCGGGATGCCGACGGTCAGGCCCCCTTCGCCACCCGTCGCTCCTCCCGCGCCCGCGCCGCAGCCGCCGCCCGCCGCAAAGAGGGAGCCCGCGCCCGCCATGCCGGCGATCGCGGCGAAGCCGCCCGAGCCGACGCTCGAGGAGAAGCCGAAGGCGGCGGCGCCGGCCCCGGCCCCGAAGAAAGCGGTGGCCCGCAAGCCCGCGAAGGCCGTCGCGAAGGCGCCGGCCGCCGCGGGCGGCGCGTACTTCGTCCAGGTCGGCGCGTTCAAGGATCCCGAGCACGCCCGAAAGCTCGTCGCCAAGCTGCGCGGCGACAAGTTCCGCGTCAGCGAATCCATGACCGGCGCGCGTGACGAGAAGCCGGCGGCCCCCGCACCGGCCGCGAGCGGCGCCGACAAGTACGACGTGTTCGTCAGCGGCGGCGCGGTTGCCGAGATCAACGCGAAGCTCGCGGCGAAGGGGCTCGCCACCGAGACCGCGGCGAACGGTGTCGTCGTGAAGCCGAGCCTGCCGCTGCGAGAGGCCGTCGCGCTCTCGAAGGACCTGGCCGTGGACGGGCTGAAGGTGCAGGTGCGCCGCGCCGCGGGCGCGTCACCGGCGCCGCCGCCGCCCGCCGCCCCCGCGCCCGCGGCGAGCGGCGACGGGCTCCATCGCGTGATGGTGGGACCGTTCGCCGACCGCGCGGAGGCCGCCGAGGCCCTCCAGGCGCTCCGCGGGAAGGGCTACAAGGACTCGTTCATCGCGCGGGGCGGGGCGTGACGTCGCGAGGAGGTGAGGCTTCGTCGTGACCAAGAACGACCTGGTCAATGCCGTGGCGGCCCACGGACTGTCGAAGCGCCAGTCGGCGTCGGTGGTCGAGTCGGTCTTCGACATCATCTTCCGCTGCTTCGAGCAGGGCGAGGACGTCAAGATCGTCGGCTTCGGCCACTTCCGCATCCGGAAGAAAGCCTCGCGACGCGGCCGGAATCCCCAGACCGGCGAGTCGATCGAGATCACCGCGCGCAAGGTGCTCACGTTCAAGCCGAGCAAGGGGCTCAAGCAACGGATCAACACGCAGACGGCCTGACGACGACGGACGTCGCCGAGAAGCTCTACTATCGCATCGGCGAGGTCGAGGCGGTCACCGGCGTCCCGGCCTACGTGCTCCGCTACTGGGAGTCCGAGTTCAAGCTGCTGCGCCCCAAGAAGAACGAGGCGGGCCAGCGCCTCTATCGCCCGCGGGACCTGGACCTCGTCAAGCGTATCAAGACGCTCCTCTACGAGGAGCGGCTCACGCTCGAGGGCGCCAAGAAGCGCCTGCTCGCCGAGTCCCGCCGCTCGACGGAGCAGCTCGACCTCGGCATGAAGGAAACCGCGTACGCCGACGCGCTTCGGCGCATCCGCGAGCGGCTCAGCGCGCTCCGCGCGCGCCTCGCCCCCTGAGCCGGGGGCGGTTCCTTGAAGGGCGCGGACGATTCTGCGACAATCCACGCCTGAGGTCGGGGCGTGGCGCAGCCCGGTAGCGCACTAGACTGGGGGTCTAGGGGTCGCTGGTTCAAATCCAGTCGCCCCGACCATTTTTCTCTCCGATGGCGGTTCTGCTCGTCACCAACGACGACGGTGTGCACGCGCCCGGGCTCGCGGCGCTCGCGCGGGCGCTCGACGAGCTCGGGGACGTGTACGTGCTGGCGCCCGAGCGCGAGCAGAGCGCCTGCGGGCACGCGCTGACGCTCCACCGGCCGCTCCGGGTGGACCGCCTCGGGGAGCGGCGCTTCGCGGTCAACGGCACGCCCTCCGACTGCGTCAACCTCGGCGTCCTCGGCTTCCTCGCCGAGCGCCCCGTGCTCGTCGTCGCCGGCGTCAACCACGGCTCGAACCTCGGCGACGACGTCACGTACTCCGGCACCGTGTCGGCGGCGATGGAGGGGACGCTCCTCGGCGTGCCCTCGCTCGCCGTGTCGCTGGTGGACGGCGGCGACTTCGACGGGGCGGCGGCGATCGCCCGCATGCTCGCGACACGCGTGCTCGTCACCGGGCTGCCGCCCAAGACGCTGCTCAACGTGAACGTGCCCGCCGGGGCGCCGCGGGGCATCCGGCTGACGCGGCTCGGCCAGCGCGTCTACAGCGGGAAGGTCGTCGAGCAGACGGACCCGCGGGGCCGCGCGCACTACTGGATCGGCGGCGGCGAGCCCGAGTGGGGCGAGCTCGCCGGCACCGACATGGGCGCGATCCACGACCGGCACGTGTCGATCACGCCGCTCCACCTCGACCTCACGAACCACCGGGCGCTCGACCAGCTCGCCGACCTCGCGGCCGCGCTCGACGCCCGGTACCGGCCCGCCGCGCGGACGCGCGAGCGGAGGGGGTAGTGGAGCGGGCGTACGAGCCGTTCGAGGCGCCCCGCGCGCAGATGGTGGAGGAGCAGCTCGCGCGGCGCGGGATCACCGACGCGCGCGTGCTCGCGGCGATGCGGAGGGTCCCGCGCCACCTCTTCGTCGAGGAGGCGTTGCGCGGGCGCGCCTACGGCGACCACCCGCTCCCCATCGGCGAGGAGCAGACGATCTCCCAACCCTACATCGTCGCTCTCATGTCCGAGCTCCTCGAGCTCGCCGGGCCCGAGAAGGTCCTCGAGATCGGCACGGGCTCGGGTTATCAGACGGCCGTGCTGGCCGAGCTCGCCGGGCGCGTCTGCTCGATCGAGCGGCTGCCGCGCCTCGCCGAGCGCGCGCGGGCGCTCCTCGAGCAGCTCGGCGTGACGAACGTCTGGGTGCGCGTCGGCGGCGGGACGCTCGGCTGGCCCGACGAGGCGCCCTTCGACCGCATCCTCGTCACCGCCGGCGGCCCGTCGGTCCCGCCCCCGCTCTTCCAGCAGCTCGTCGAGGGCGGCCGCATGGTGGTCCCGATCGGCGACGCGGAGAACCAGCGGCTCACCGTGGTCGAGAAGGTCCGCGGCGCGATGAAGACGCGCGAGGCCGGCGAGTGCAAGTTCGTGAAGCTCGTGGGAAAGTACGCCTGGGACGCGTGACGGGCTTGTGTACAATAGGGCGTCATTCGGGGCGTAGCGCAGCCTGGTAGCGCGCACGGTTCGGGACCGTGAAGTCGGAGGTTCAAATCCTCTCGCCCCGACCACTCGTCTGATCGCCCGCCGGCCGGCGTCGCCGGCCGGTGGGCGGTCGCCGACAACCCGGGCCGAAGCCTCGTGAGCGGGAGATCCGCGGCGGATATCATCGTAGAGGGGCGCGTGCAGGGCGTGGGCTACCGCTACTTCGTTCAGCGCCGCGCCCAGACGCTCGGCCTCGCGGGCTACGTGATGAACCTCAGGGACGGGCGCGTGCGCGCTCACGCCGAGGGTCCCCGGGCTTTCATCGAGGAGCTCGTCCGTGCGCTCGAGAAGGGCCCGCCGCTCTCGAGCGTCGAGAACGTCAGCGTCCGCTGGCTCCCGCCGAGCGACCGCTTCGCCGATTTCGGGATCCGCTATGCGGAGTTCGAGCCGTGAGGGCGCGGTGCGCCGCGGCGGCGCTCGGCGTCGCCGTTCTCGCGGCGCCGTCGCTCGCGCCCGCCGGTGCTGCGGCCGACACGGTGCCCGGGGCTCCCGGGGCGCGTATTCACGAGGTGAAGCCCGGCGACACGCTGGGCGCCCTGGCCAAGCGCTACGGCGTCAGGGTCGCCGGGATCGTGGCGGCGAACCAGCTCGCGGGGCCCGCCGTCGTCCTCACGCCCGGCCAGCGTCTGGTCATTCCGGCGGCGACCGGCGCCCGCCAGGCCGCGCGCCCACAGCCGAAGGGACCGGTCGCCCTCGGCGTCGCGCGACCCGCGCCGCCCGTCCCGCGCGCGCCCGACAACCTCGTCCTCGCCGTCCCGGACTTCTACGACGCGCCGCTCGGCTTCGTCTGGCCCGCCGACGGCCCTGTGACCTCCACGTTCGGCCGGCGCCGGGGCGGCTGGCACCGGGGGATCGACATCAAGGGCGAGCGCGGCGCGCCCGTGCAGGCCGCGGCGGCCGGCGTGGTCATCGCGAGCGGGGTCGAGCCGCGCTACGGCCGCGTCGTCAAGCTCGAGCACGAGCACGGGTTCGTCACGATCTACGCCCACAACACTGAGAATCTCGTCGAGGTCGGCGACCGCGTCCGCGCCGGCCAGCTGATCGCGACGATCGGCAAGAGCGGCCGCGCCACGGCCCACCACGTGCACTTCGAGATCCGGCGCGACGGGCGCGCCTACAACCCGCTCTACCTCCTGCCGCTCCCGCCGCTGGTCGCGCGGGTCGAGGACCTGCAGGACACCGGGCCCGACGATGACTGACGACGCGGATGAGACCATCCCGGACGCGCCGCTCGACACGCTGGCGGACGAGACCGACCAGCACGTGCGCGAGGAGACGCGCGAGACCAGCCGCGCGAACCTGCGCGTCTACCTGACGGAGATCGCGCGCATCCCGCTCCTCACGCGGGAGGAGGAACGGGAGCTCGGGCGCCGGATCCGCGCGGGCGACGCGCAGGCGAAGGCGCGCCTCGCCGAGACCAACCTGCGCCTCGTCGTCCAGATCGCCCGGCGCTACCTGAACCGAGGGCTGCCGCTGCCCGACCTCATCGAGGAGGGCAACCTCGGCCTCCTGCGCGCCGTCGAGAAGTTCGAGCCCGAGCGCGGCACGCGCTTCTCGACCTACGCGGCGTGGTGGATCCGCCAGGCGATCGGGCGCGCCCTCGCCAACCAGGCGCGGACGATCCGCCTGCCCGTGCACGTCGGGCTGCTGCTCGGTCGCTACGCGCGCGAGCAGAAGCGGCTCGCGCAGGCGCTCGGGCGCCAGCCCACGCCGGCCGAGGTGGCCGAGGCGCTCGGGATGAGCCTCGAGCAGATCCACGAGCTCGAGGAGATCCGCCAGCCGCTCGTGCCGCTCGACTCGCCGGCGGGCGAGGGCAAGAGGCGGATCGGCGACCTCGTGGCCGACCCCGCGCCCGGCCCGAGCGACGCGCTCGGCGAGCTCGTCCGCTCCCGTGCCGATCTCGTCTCGGCGCTCGACGACCTCGCCGCGAACGAGCGGACGGTGCTCCGGCGGCGCTTCGGCCTCGAGGGGGACGAGCCCGAGACGCTGGACGCGATCGGGCGGCGGCTCGGTCTCACGCGCGAGCGTGTGCGCCAGATCGAGGCCGGCGGGCTCCGGAAGCTCCGCGCGCTCCTCACCGCGCGCGGCGTGAACGCCGCGGACTTCCTCTAGGGCTCAAGGCGCTTCCCGTGAGCCTCCGAGGGACAGGAGGCGGCGCGCGCACGTGTGGTAGAGTCGCCGCACGGTCGACCCGCGCGGATCGGCCGCCCGTCGACGCGGCCATGGAGGGCGCGGAATGCAATGCCCCCGGTGCCAGACCCAGAATCGCCCGGGCGCCCAGTTCTGCCGGAGCTGCGGCGCGCGCTTCGACGCCGTCTGCCCCAAGTGCCACGCGCGTGTCGAGCCGAACAGCCGCTTCTGTGACGCGTGCGGCGCCGACCTGGCCGCCGCCCAGGCGACCGCGGCGCCGCCGGGCGGCCCGGCCCCCGCCGCGCCCCCGGCGCAGTTCGGCGCGCCGGGCGCCTACACGCCGAAGCATCTCGCCGAGAAGATCCTGACCTCGCGCAGCGCCCTCGAGGGCGAGCGCAAGCAGGTCACCGTGTTGTTCGTGGACGTCTCGGGCTTCACCTCGCTCGCCGAGGGCCTCGATCCCGAGGACGTCCACCGGATGATGACGCGCGCGTTCGAGCTGATGCTCGAGGAGGTTCACCGCTACGAGGGGACCGTCAACCAGTTCCTCGGCGACGGCATCATGGCGCTCTTCGGCGCCCCGATCGCCCACGAGGACCACGCCCAGCGCGCGGCGCACGCGGCACTCGGCATCCGCAAGGCGCTCGACCGCTACCAGGAGGAGCTCCAGCGCAAGCACGGGCTCACGTTCCAGGTCCGCCAGGGCCTCAACACCGGGCTCGTCGTCGTCGGCTCCATCGGCACCGACCTCCGCATGGATTACACGGCGGTCGGCGACACCACCAACATCGCCGCGCGCCTGCAGCAGGCCGCCGGCGGCGGCCGCGTCCTCGTCTCCGAGGCCATGCACCGGCTGGTGGAGGGCTACTTCCACACGCGCGCGCTCGGCGAGCTCCAGCTCAAGGGCAAGACCGAGGCCGTCCGCGCGTGGGAGATCATCGCCGCGCGCCAGCCGCGGACCCGCCTGGACGTCGAGGCCGAGCGCGGGCTCACGCCCTATGTCGGGCGCGAGCGCGAGCTGCGTCAGCTCTTCGAGTGCTTCGAGCAGGCCAAGGACGGCCACGGCCAGGTCGTCTTCATCGTCGGCGAAGCCGGCATCGGCAAGTCCCGGCTGCTCTACGAGTTCCGCCGGCGTCTGGGCGACGAGGCGACCTGGAACGAGGGCCGCTGCATGTCCTTCGGCCG
>WNFJ01668437.1_pt3 | contig 92942 bp, 70 predicted proteins | sample 5400461 | NCBI WGS metagenome assembly WNFJ01 (sample SAMN13153349, study PRJNA577476) | soil metagenome | isolation source: 115 cm saprolite on Douglas fir-dominated hillslope | place: USA:California | collected 2013-09-17
AGCGTCGTAGGTCCCGTTCACGGTTAGCGGTCCCGCAAAGTTCGCAAACCCGCCCAGTCCGATGCGCGTATAGGAGCCGCCGTAGCGGAACGTATGCCGGCTATACACGTAGCTGCCGTCATAGGACAGTTGGTAATTGTCCTGGTACGTGGCTTGCGGCGCGAGGCCGTTCGGCCCCGCGCTGAGGGGGCCCACATTGAGTTGTACGGGCGTGCCTCCCGGTGCTGCTGGAAACTTCAGCGTCAATTCCTGAGAAACAATCTTGTTGTTGAAATTCGTGTAACCGAAGCGAACCGCGTGCGCCGTGCGGCCCTTGGCAAAATCCAAACCAAGCGTCGTGACATTCGTGCTGTCGAGGTTTTGGAAGGGCGAAGCGGGTGAGCCGCCTGTGGAGATGTCCCAGTTGTATTGGAACTTGCCGAACATACGAACAGAGGGCGTCACGTTCCAATCCAAACGGCCCAACCCGTACCGCACGCCGGTCGGGAATCCCTGGCTGATGTTGTACTGCGGGAACTCGGGATGCCGTTCGGTGGCTTGGCTGTTCTGATAGGTGCGTTCCCAATTCACAAACCCGAACAGTTTATCTTTGATAAACGGGAAGCCGAGCGAGCCGCCGTACCTCTTTCGGTTGAAAGGCTCGCTTTCCGGGTTGTACTGTATCCGGGCGCCGAGATCCTGATTGTAATAGTCGTAGAATGCCGATCCATGCAGCCGGTTTGTTCCGCTCTTGGTGATCACGCTGACCGATCCGGTCGACGTGAGCGACGTGGAAATGTCCAGCGAGGACCGTGCAATTTGAAACTGGCTCACGGCTTCATCCGAGATGACGGAAACCGTGGTGCCCACAGTCTCATCGGTGACGTCGATGCCGTCGATCTGGACTCGCGTGCCCGTTCCAGAGCTGCCGGATACGCTGACAGCTCGATAGGCGAAGGCCTTGGTTGGATCAATCGATTCGCCGTCTCGTGTGAAGACGCCCGGTGCGATCGCCGCCAGATCCAAGAAATTGCGGGTGAACAACGGAAGATCCTTGATCTCGCTTTCCCCAATGATCGAGTCAACCGTTTGACGGCTGGTATCAACGGTAACCGCTTGCGCGTTCACCTCGACTACCTCGCCGGTCTTGCCGATTGCGAGCGTGAAACTGCCATTCACAACCGCGCCCGAGTTTACGGCGACATCTTTCAGTTCCTTGACTGCAAATCCGGAAGTTTCAACCTTTACGTTATAGACTCCGGGCAGCAGATTCCGGGCTGAGTAGAAGCCGACACTATTGGTGGTAAGCGGAATGGTTCGTCCGGTGGCAACCTCCGTTACCGTGACTCTGGCGTTCGGTATCACGGCGCCGGTTGGGTCGGTAACGGTTCCTTCAATGGCGCCGGTCGGCGTTTGTGCAAACGACAAAACGGCGAAACAAAACGCGGCCAGAACGGCCGCGAGCAAAGCGAGGCTCTTTTTCATAGGTGATCCCCCAAAACCAAATGCTTGTAGAACTAGGGCATCTTACCACGAATTAGCTACGAATGTTAAGGCCGACAAACAGAATCAACCAAGCCTGTCGGCGCGTCAGGGCCGCTGACGGGAGAAGGGACTAGCTACCAACACCACAGCCTGTTGGTGTGATGCTCCCGTTTCTGGAAGCCCGCCCTCCCCTGATCTACGGGAAAGCGTATTCCTAATACGGTTTCATGCGCGTAAGTCTATGGTATGGTGGGAAATGTCTTTGGGCCTAGCAGCCCGGTGTTTGGTAGTCCAGGTGCTCACCATAGGCGCAGGAAGCTACGTGCGCATTGAGTGAAGAAGGCTACGTTTTGAATTTCTGCGTTTGGCAAACAGCAGCACGTTCCGAAACCTTGATCCCCGATGGAGGAAACCAAAAATGAAAAAGCTGTTTCTCTTTGTGCTTATCGCCCTGACTGGCTTATGCATGCAGGTCATGGCGCAATCTTTGCAAACTGGTGACATCTCCGGCACCGTCACGGACCCCAGCGGCGCGGTTGTCCCGGCCGCGAAGGTCACACTCAAGAGCCTTGAGACTGGAGCCACTCAAACCACGCAAGCTAATCAGTCAGGAGACTATCGTTTCACGCTTTTGAAGCCAGGGCGCTATTCGGTCGGCGCGTCCCTCACGGGCTTCCAAACCACGCAACGCGACGTGGATGTTGCGGTCGGTCAGATCGCGAACGTTCCGCTGACGCTGCAGATCGGTCAGCCCACGCAGACCGTCGAAGTCACGGAAGCAGCGCCGCTCCTCCGGGCGGACCCGAGTTCCAATACGAATTTCAACTACCAGCAGGTCCAGTTACTGCCTAGCGCTGGGAACGACATCACGAACATAGCGTTCACCGCGCCCGGCGCCATCGTCAATGTGACCGGCGGGTACGGCAACTTCACCATTAACGGCCTGCCGGCCACGTCGAATCTCTTCACCATCAACGGCGAGAACGACATGGACCCGTATTTCAACATCAACAATTCCGGAGCCACCAATCTCACGCTTGGTCAGAATGAATTGCAGGAAGTCTCCATCGTCACGAATCCTTATTCCGGCCAGTTTGGACAGCTTTCCGGCGCACAAGTGACCTACGTGACGAAGTCCGGTAGCAACTCGTTCCACGGCAATGCGCAGTATTGGTGGAACGGACGATACTTGAACGCCAACGACTGGTTTAACAACTCCGGCATCAACGGCGTCACTCCCCGGCCGTTCGCGAACGCGAACCAGTGGGCGGATTCGATCGGCGGCCCGATCTGGAAGAACCACACTTTCTTTTTCTTCGACAACGAGGGGCTGCGCTTCGTGCTGCCCAACGTCGATACCGTGACCATTCCGACCCAAGCATTCGCCAACGCGGTTCTGGCCAACGTTCAGGCCAAACAGCCCGCCGAGTCGCCCACGTACCAGAAGATGTTCAGCCTTTGGGCGGGCGCTCCGGGCGCAGCGAGCGCGCAGCCGATCGCCAATAACAGCGCCTGCAAGGCACTGAACTTGCCGGGGTTCAATCCTGCTTCCCAAGCCTGCGCGCAGCGATTCCAGGCCACTCCTACGGCGCTAGGCACGGAATGGATCCTGGCTTTCAGGATCGATCAGCGCCTGGGCGACAACGACAACGCCTACTTCCGCTATAAGCAAGATCGCGGCGTACAGCCGACATTGCTCGATCCAATCAACCCCGCCTTCAACGCGCTCTCGCCTCAGCCTTCCTGGGACTCGCAATTCAACGAAACTCACATCTTCGGTCCGAGAGCTACCAACTCCTTCATGGGCACGTTCAGCTACTACAAGGCCCTATTCTCACAAGGTCCACAGGCTCTCGCCACGTTCCCGTACCGGATCGCAGACTCAAGCAGTGTTCCGTTTTCTGGCTTCAATCTCGTGACTGCATTTCCCCAAGGGCGCAACATTTCGCAGTACCAACTCATTGACGATTACACGCTGACACGCGGCAGGCACAACCTTAAGTTTGGCGTGAACTATAGGCGATATGATGTCAGCGATCACAACTTCTTCTATAACAACCCCAGGATTTACTTTGGGGTCACTCCGAGTGGGTTACAGAATTTCGTGAACGGCGTAGCCTACGGATACCGAAAGTCACTCAACGTTGCAAGCGACGTCCCAATTGCTCTTTGGGGCATGGGCTTGTATGCCCAGGACGAGTGGGCGATCTCTCCGAGTTTCAAGCTGACTGTGGCCCTGCGCGCCGAGCATAACTCCAATCCGGTGTGCCAGTTTAACTGCTTCGCAAACTTCGTCGGTCCAACCTCGGGTCTAGCCACATTCACCAGCGCGAAACCGGGCGACGTGCCGTATAGTAGCGACATTGCCTCCGGCCTGCATCAGGCTTACCCGGCCACGGATAATATCAACTGGTCGCCGCGCGGTGGCTTCAGTTGGTCTCCGGGGAACAGCAAGAAGACCGTGATTAGCGGTGGCGTCGGTCTCTTCTATGACAATCTAGCGGCTGGCTTGGTGGACAGTCTATTGGCGAATCCGCCCAATGCAGTGTCGATTTTCGCGCGCCCGTCAACGGGCGTCTTGCCTTTTGATCCCGGTCCCAACGGTGCTGCCGCGCTATGGCAACAGTCCGCGGGTGCATTCGGCGTCAGCAAGAGCTTCAACCAGATTTCCTCCGCCCTTAAGGCGCTCGGGGCGCCCTTTACTGCTCCTGCCTTCACGGCTCTCACCGGCACGCTCCACTCTCCGCAGTTCCTGGAGTGGAATTTCCAGGTCCAGCGGGAGCTCAGCAACTCGCTTGTGTTGACGTTGAATTACGTCGGCAATAAAGGTTCCAACATCCCGTACAGCAACGCGTGGCCCAACGCTTACGACCAGTTTGGGCTATATCCAAATGTGCCCGGCATCCCGGCGAGTCCAAAGGTACCGAACTATGGAACGGTGAGCACGATCCAGAGCGGCGGCATCTCGAACTACAACGGCTTAAACGTCTCCGTCACCAAACGCTTCTCGCACTGGGTCGCGTTCCACTTCAACTACACCTGGTCGCACACGCTGGATGAAGCGTCCAACGGTGGCATCTTCACTTACGGCGACTCGACGCTGGGTCAGATTAGCCCGTTCAGTCTCCGCGCCCTCAATTACGGCAACGCGGATTATGACATTCGCCACAATTTCAACGGCGACTTCCTTGTGACGCCCACCTACCGCTTCGGGAACCACTTCCTCAACGCAGCCCTGGGTGGCTGGCAGTGGTCCGGCAAGATCTTTTGGCGCTCCGGATTGCCGTTCTCGGTATTCGACGGAAATACCGTCTTGGGCAACGGCGGTGGCGCACTGTACGGTTCGTATGTTCCCAATCACGGGCCGGTTCAGACCAGTTGCGGTGCCGGGGCTGCGGTGACGCCATGTATCAACGCCGCCGCGTTCATCGATGCCAGCCCAGACACTTTCCCCGGTTTCGCTGCCTTTTCAGCGCAGAATCGCAACCAGTTCCGCGGGCCACACTATTTCGACGTGGACATGGCTCTCTTCAAGAGCTTCAAGCTGACTGAAAAGGTGAGCTTTGCAGTCGGCGCGCAGGCGTTCAACGCCTTCAACCATCCGAATTTCGGTTTCCCGGATAATAGTTTGGGTGACTCGACGTTCGGCCAGATCACCGGCATGGCCAGCACAACCACGAGTCCCTACGGCAGTTTCCTGGGCTTCGACTCTTCACCGCGTGCGATCCAGATCACCGGCAAGATCGTGTTCTAGCCAGCGGCTTATCGCACCTTTCATCTCGGCGGCGGGAACCAGGTTGGTTTCCGCCGCTATTGTTTGACGATCAAGTCGATCCACTGCACCCAAGGCGTGTTTGCGCGCGGCAAGCCGCGGTAGATCCGGAGCAATTCCGCGTTGCGAAGCCCCTGTCCAGCGAGCGCCGGAAATACGATGCCCGCGCTGTCGAACGGCACGATCTGTTGCTTTCTCCAACTCTTCGGCTCGCCAATGAACGGCGTGAGATACGCAACCGCCGTGTCTACGCCCACGCCCTGCGGCGTGTGAAATCGCCACAGATCCACGCCCGCGACTTCCGCTACGCGGCACAGCACCGAGAAAGCATCCAGATTGTACGCCGCATAGCTGAGCGAGCGCGTGCGGGCTTCTTCGCGCGGGCAACTGCCGTCGGGTTGGATCTGGCGGAGCAGCACGTTGCGGTAATGATCCCACGCCATCTGCTGCGCCGCAGCATCGTTCAAGTAAGCGGCATACGCCGCGGCCTGTGCGGTCCACCAGGTCGCGTGGTTGTTTCCGGATTTCTTTTCGTCCAGGCCTTTGTCGCTGGTCGTCATCCAATGCAGATAATCGGTGAGCCAGCGGCGCAGGCCAGAGCTGAGCGCGGCATCGAGTTTTCCGGCCGCTTCGAGCAGCATGATTCCTTGCGTAGCGTGAATGAGCGAAACCGGGTCGATGATCCCAGTGCCGCGGCCCGTATTGACGCCTCGCACCGCCTGGCCGTACTCGAGATTCGGATTCATGCGCGTGCCTGGATCGACAAACCATGCGGACAGAATCTTGCGGGCGTGGGCGACATAGCGGTCGTCGCCGAAGAAGTAAGCGCCGATTCCTAACGCGAGTGCGGCCGTGCACATTGCACCCAGGTCGCGATGATTGTCGTCGAAGCGCGCCGGATTGCGCTCGCCATCCTTGCGAATGTACGGCCCGTCCGGATTCTTTGGGTCCGGCCACCAGTACGGTCCCTCGCTGTAATATTCGTGATCCGGAACGTCGATGCCCTTCGGTCGATGTGCGGTGACGCTCCACGGACCTTTTTCCAGCGCGGCGTCCGCCAGGCGCCGCAAAGCAGCGTCGCGACTGACCGTTTCGCGCATCTTGCGCGCGGCGTCGCTGGAGAGCATCAGCAAATCCTTCCTGCTCTCTTCAGCTAGCAGAGTAGCCGCCATAACGCCTGCCAGGAATTCTCGCCGTTTCATGTTAACCACAATACCGGTTGGCGGACAAAATAGTTGCGAATGATTTCCTCCACCGTGGGATCGGGATCGAGCCTTCGCCACAGCGCGATGTACTCCGGTTTGTCGAGCGCCAGGCCCGCGAACAGCAAACTTGGTTGGCGAACGGGCCAGCCGTCGAAATACATGACGTCCTCGGGATACGGCCACTTCTTCTTGTCGGCGATGAACGGAAACATGAACTCCATCGCCTTGCTCATGCTTTGGAAGAGATTGTCCTCCGGTGTGGAAAGAGTCTGGCAGACGGTGGCCATCGCGTCGAGATTGAACAGTGAATAGCCGTACGGTTTGGTGCGCCGCAATTCCTGCGGAAAACTTCCGTCAGCCGCGATCTGATTGGGGACCAGCACTGTTTTGTAACGCTCGCGGCAGAATGCGGTGAGTTTCGCATTTCCGGTGTAGCGGGCGAACTCGGCCGCTTGCGCGACCCAGCAAGTTCCGTGGTTGTTCTTCGCATCGCGTTCGTCGATGCCGTTCTTGCTGGTAGTCATCCAATTCAAATAGGCGTCGAACCATTGCCGGACGCCGGAAAGCTCTGCATCCAGGCGGCTCGCCGCTCGCGCGACTTCCACCAGGTGGAGCGTGTCGATGACGCCGGTGCCGCGTCCGGTGAATCGTCCATGAATGGCCTGCGCGTATTGGAGATCCGGATTCATGCGCGTCTCTTCGTCGACGAACCAGGCACGCAGATGGCGGACGGCGTGATCGGCGAAGCGGCGCTCCTTGGTGATGAGCCAGGCCGCGGTCAGAGCGGGCATCTGCACGCTGAGGCGAATGAGCGCGTGGCGGTGGGCGACGAAATTGTCCGGATTAGTCATGCCGTCGCGCTGGATGTAGGGGCCGTCCTGGTTCTTCGGATCGGGCCACCAGTAATCGCCTTCGGAGAAATAATCGTGCTTGCCGCCGGCGCTGCGCGGGCTGTGCGACGCCGTGATGGTGATGGGCGCTTCCTGGAGATACGACTCGGCGGCTTTCAGAACACGGGCGCGTTCGATGGCGCGAATATCGAAACGCTCTTTCGCGGAAAGCCGGGCAGACAACGCCGCCGCCGTAGATGCCAGAAACCATCGCCTAGGGATAATAACCACTGTCCCTAATTTAATCTAGTCAACTCCCTGGCCGAGCCGCGCGCGTCAGCAAGCGGTCTCGAGGAATCCCATAACGCTAATTTCTTCAACTATGCACTAGTGGTCGGAGGCCTGGATGAATGGCAGCATGTCGGTCTTCTCCAGTTGCACTGCTTCCAGGTCGCCCGGGTTTAGCTTCAGCAGCGCCAGGATAGTCGGAGCGATCTGCGTCGTGAAGACCGGCGCCAGTATCGTCGCCGGATTGCGATGCGGAGCGACGACGATCAGCGGAACGTGCGTGTCGTTTTCACCGAAACCGCCGTGCTCGGCCAGCGTCGTGCTGGTAAGCGTGGGCTCGTAATTCACGCCAGTGTTCGCAACCACGATGATGTCCGGAGTCGCGGGATCGGTCAGTGGATCCGGAAACAAGAGCTCGAGCGATTCGCCGGAGAGCACTTGGCCGATGCCGGCAAGGAATTGATTGGTCGGCATCGTCAGCGCATGCACCACGGCGTCGGTCTGGCTCTGGTCGCTGAGCCAGATGAATGCGTTGCTCTTCTGCGTCACGGGCTTCTTGGACAGCAGCGCAGGATTCACGCTGTTGACAATGCCGGGAATCACCGACGTCAGGATCACGCTGCGATGCGTCGGATCCAGCGCCGTTTCGCCGTGCTTGGCCGTAACGATGATCGCCGTGGAATTGTCCAGCTTATTGGTTTTCAGCGCCGCCAGCATGCGTCCCAGCGCGCCGTCGATGTAATTGATCGCGCCGGTCAGCGAAGCCGTCGGCGTGCTGACGCTGTCGAGATATGCGCCCGGTGCGTCCTTCTTCGCGGCGTTGATCGACTGGAAGTTCATCCCGAAGATGGCCGGCACCGGAGCCGGGTTCGCGCCGGTGTGATCCTTGCCGGCGATTTCATTCAAGACCGACACGACCCGCAGCTCATCGAACGCTTCCGTTTTGCCGACGTCCTTCAACGTCGCGTTGGCGGTCGGGTTGTTGTATGCAATCTCGGGCGTGTATAGGTCGTCGACGCCCGTTCCGGAGGGACCGTTCAGAAAGTCGTAGGAGGGCCGCTTCTCGGAATACGCGGTATACAGCCCTTCGGCTTTGGCGACCTCAAAGACCGTGTTGACGCGGATCAGATTGTGCGGCAACACTGGCGCGCATCCCTTGCTCTTGTCCAACGGCACCTTTAGGGGGTCGACGCCTCCGCCTCCGTCGAGCGCTGCGGGATTCTTGTCGATGCCTTCCTTCAGATCGATGATGGCGCCCATGGTTGCGCACGCGGAACCAGCGGGCGACAACTTGCGATTGTACGCGTCGTCGTAGTACAAGCCTGTGACGGCCGGTGTGCCTCCCGTGAAAATGCCCGCGGTCGCTGGAATGGAATCGCTGGGCTTGGTGGTGTGAGCGTTGGTGAAGTTTACGCCGCCTGCACTGAGTTCCGCCAACGTCGAATGCGGATGCGCCTCGATGTACTTGGCGATGTCCAACGCGTGTGCGCCGTCCAGGCTGATCACCAGTACGTGACGGACTCTTCCGTTGTTGCCGCCGTCACCGCCGTCGTCCTGCGCTTGCAAGCGGCTTCCAAGACCAGCCAGAACACAGCACAAAACGCCACATAATCCGATCGTTCGCCGCTTGGTCATATGATTCCCTCCGTAACTCACAGGCTGAGCGTATCAGAGGCCGTTTAGGTTTCTCAATGATTTCGATCACTTAGACGGACATAAACTGCACTTACTGGGAATAGTACCAAGTGCACCTTAGCGCATAAGTGGCCGGGGTTCGACGTACCGCCTTGGCCTGACGTTGACTAACAGACCGGTTACTCTTCGACGCTGTGTTCGGCTTTGATCGCCGCCAGGTTCCTGGTAGCCTGTTCGCGATAAACGCCGCCGAACGGCAAACACTGTCTATAGAACCGAACGGCCTCGGAATACCGCCCGAGCTGATAGTTTGCCCAGCCGAGGGAAGCAAGAACCGCCGGCGCCAGCGTATTGTTGCCCTTCAAGAGCGGTAGAGCGAGACGCAGGGAGCGGTCCGCCGATTCGAATTGGTTCTCGTTGGCGTGCACCGCGCCGGCCATGTAATGGGCCGTACCGCTGTAGAGGGCTTTCTGGTAGTTCCACTCGGCGTCGGTGAGTCTCGCGGGCTTCCTTCTGCCATCCAAAACCGCCACGATCTTGTCGCAGTAATCGAGAACTTTCCGGGATTCCTGCTTTCGCCGGAAATAATAGTCCGCGACAAACAGCAGGATGTCTTCGTGGCCGGAGTCCCGCTGCAACAGCCGCTCGCCCGCTGCGACGGCCTTCGCAACGTCGTTCAACTGCCGGTAAGCCAGATAGTAAATGAGCAGCGCCTCATTGAGATAGCGCGTGTGCGGATTCAGCTTAAGCAGTTCGTCCAACGCGCCGATCTTCCTTTGAGGATCCGCGGCGTTGAAAGCCCGATCGTATATTTCGTACTCCTGCCGCGCCAGCAGGTTGGCTGCCAGCTCCAACCGCTTTTTTTGCGCCGCGGCCTCTTCCGGATCGTCGATCGATACGGGCGCTGACGCCACCCGCTGCGCGATCCGGCCGCTCAGATCCGAATACTTCTTGATCAGACTCTGGTCATCCTTTCTCCGGGCCGCTTGAACATTCACGCGTGCCGCCTCCAAATCGTCGGGATCGAGTTCCAGGAGTTTGTCTCCGGCATGGATCGCTCTGTCCAGTTGGCCGTCTTTGAGGCTGGCGTCCTGAATCTGCGAATAGGCCCAACCGATCGAGTCGCTTCCAGGAAACATCAGCGTGAACTGGTCGATCAGCGCCAAACGCTTGTCGAAGTCAGTCTCCAGGTTGATCAGTTCGAGAAAATTTCCCTCGGGCGTGTCCGGCTTCACCACCAGCTTCTTGTTGATGCCGGCCGGCGCTGGAAGAGCGAGTACAATCAGGAGCAGGCAGTAAGTGAAGGAGAACGGTCGAGCCAGTACAGGTACTAAGCGCTTCCGCTCGACGAGTCGTACGTAGTAATCGAGGAAACAGCTTGCTTTATTCGTATAATCACTTTTTGTCTCGCCGGCGTTGCGTCTACCTAACATCCTGGGAACACTGCCACAAGCTCATCCTTCACCGGGATATCGACCGTCATCGCCAAAAAATGTATGCTTGTCTCCCTAAAGGCGTAAAGTTTGTCCGCCAAACCGACGAAAACATTAGCTATGAAAATTGTCTCGCGAGTTTGGGTTACGTCCTTAGTCGTATTCGCCCTCTCCGCTCTAGGGCTCTTCGGGCAGACTGACACGGCCGTCTTGTTCGGGTTGGTGAAGGATCCGTCCGCCGCATCCGTCGCCGGCGCCCGAGTTGTCGCGCACAACCAGTCCACCGGAGCCGAACGGGAGCTCGAAACCGACGCCAAGGGGCTTTACTACTTCACGCTCTTGCCGCCCGGTGCATATGAAATCACCGTGGAAGCCCAAGGCTTCAAGGGATATCGAAATCCCGCGGTCACCGTGCAGGTCGCGCAAGTGGCGCGTTTGGATGTCGACTTACAAATCGGAAGCACCTCCGAACACGTAGAAGTCTTGACTAACGCGTCGGTGCTGAACACCGAGAGCGCCGCGCAAGGCACCGTGATTTCCCAGGAGAAGATCCCCTCCCTGCCGCTCAATGGCAGGCAGTTTCTGCAGATGGCCCTGCTGGTTCCCGGCACCAACAGCGGCGGCCGCACCGTGCAGCAAAACACGATCCGCCAGAGCCAGATCGGCGGCTTGAGCATCGCCGGAAATCGCACCAACAACACCGGCTTTCTGCTCGACGGCGCCACGAACATCGATCCTGACTACAATTCCCTGAATTACTCGCCGGCCGTGGACAGCGTAGCCGAGTTTCAAGTCCAGACCGCGATGGTTTCAGCGGACTACGGACGCGCCTCCATCAATGTTGTCACCAGATCGGGCAGCAACACCTACCACGGCACGTTCTGGGAATTCCTCCGCAACAAAGACCTGGACGCGCGTCCGTTCAATCTCGCCTCCGATCTGCCGAAGTACCAACGCAACCAGTTCGGCGCCACTCTGGGCGGGCCGATTCTGAGAGACAAACTTTACGCCTTCCTCGCGTACGAAGGCCTGCAGGTGAAGCAGGCTGGTCCTGGCCTGACCACCGTTACCGTGCCGAGCGCCCTGCAGCGCCAAGGCGACTTCAGCCAGACGCCCGGCGGCATATTCGATCCATTCGCGCCGTTGGTAAATGGCCTCCGGCAACCGTTCGGCGGCAATCAGATCCCGATGGACAAAATCAACCCGCTAGCACTCGCCGCGGTGGATGCGATGCCCCCGCCATCCGATCCGGCCACTAACTCGTTTGTAAATTCCACCGGCATCCTTTCGCAGAAGAATAACAACTACTCCGGACGCTTGGATTACACTCTTATGCAGAACTGGACGCTGTTCGGCCGTTACTCCGTCTCCGATGAAAAGGCCGGCATCCCGGCTGTGGTCACCGGACGCGACGGCCTCAACAATGCCCTCTCGAAGAACGCGGTCCTCGGTTCCACGAAAGTTCTCAGCACCAACATGGTGAATGAAACGCGCTTGACGTTCAGCCGTCTGCGCATTTTTACCGGTCTCCCCGAGTTGACCTTCGATGTGAATGGCGCACCCACGAAACTGCCGCAGTTCATCCCCACCGTGTATCCGGTTATGGGCGGCGCGGGCGGCTTCATCGGAACCACTGGCGGAGGCTTGGTTCTGGTTCGCGACAACACTTACCAGGTGTACGACAATCTTTCCTGGACCCACGGCCGGCACGCGTTCAAGTTCGGTGGCGAAGTGGAACAAGTGCAGTACAACCGCTTCGAGGCGCCGAACCTGTTGGGAACTTACCAGTTCACCAACGGGTTTACATCGCAGATAGGAAAAACTTCCAGCACCGGCGATTCCCTCGCCAGTTTGCTGCTCGGTCTGCCGCAACAGGGGTCGCGCTCCATCGGGCCCAGCCGCATCGACGGCCGCCAGTGGATCTACGCACTCTATGCGCAGGACGACCTGCATCTGCTTCCCAACCTCACGCTGAATCTCGGCTTGCGCTATGAACTCGCGCCGCCGATCTACGACGTGCGCCACCAGATGTCGAGCATCGACTACAGCAATGTGCCCAGCCCACAAGCCATCTTCGCTTCCGGCAAGACGGCTTTCTATCAACCGACTCTGTTCGTGTGCGGCGAAAGTGGCTATCCCAGAGGATGCGCTTACACGGACCGCAATAACTTCGCTCCGCGCGTCGGTGTGGTCTGGGCCGTCACGCCAAAGTGGGTTGTGCGCGCCGGCGGCGGGATGTTCTACGACTTGAGCGATGGAAATCCTTTGTTCCGGCTCGCCGCGGGCTTGCCGGATAACATCATTCAAACGCTCTCCAGCAATAACGTCACGCCCCAGTTCAAGAATCTGGATATCTTCGGACCCGCTGTTGTGGGACCGATACAGATCCAGGCCGCGGGAGTTGACTTACACGAGCGAACCAGTTACTCGCTGCAGTGGAATTTGTCGGTGCAGCGGCAGTTGATGCAGAACATGGTCGTGGAGGCAGGCTATCTCGCGACGCTGGGGTTGAAACTGGAGCAAAACGTTCAGCCGAACAACGCCCAGCCTGGCGCGGGCGCAATCGATCCGCGCCGTCCATACCTGGGCGTACAATACGCCTCCGGCACGCAGTTCCCGGCCTACCTCAACGTGATTGGGAACTCGGTCCCGGCCGGCTTCATCAACTTTTTGCCGCACTCGGCGCAGTCGAACTACCATTCCTTGTTCGTGCGCTTTGACAAGCGCTTCAGTTCGGGCTTCTCGCTGCTGAGTTCCTACACTTTCTCGAAGGCCATCACCAACGCGCCACAATTCCGGAATGCCGGCGGCGCGGGCGGTGCGGAAAATTCCCCGCCGCAGGACTCCTATAATCTCAGAGGAGAGCGAGGGCTTGCCTCTTTCGATGTCGAGAGCCGCTGGGTCAACACGTTCATTTACGACCTTCCGGTCGGCAAGCGTGGTAAGTACCTTCAATCCGGAGTCGCCTCCGCGATCCTCGGCGATTTGCAGCTTTCGGGCATTTATCAAATGCAGACCGGCTTCCCGTTCACCGTCAATCTCAAGGGCGACACCGCAGGAGTCGGCGCGGGCACCGGCGGCATCTTCGTGCGGCCGAACGCTGTGCCCGGCGCCTCGGCGGAGCTGCCGAGTTCGCAGCGCAGCACAAGTCAGTGGTTCAATACCGGAGCGTTCCTTCCGCCTCCGAATTTCACCTTCGGCAACGTCGGAAGGAACACCGTGATTGGGCCGGGATTGGTCAACCTGGATCTCGTGCTCGCGAAGAGCTTCCACATCGGCGAGAAACTGCGTGTGGAGCTGCGCGCCGAGGGATTCAATGTTTTCAACCATCCGAACTACAACATCATCGGGAGAATTTTGAACGATCCGACGTTCGGGCGCGTGCTCAGTCAACTTGACCCGCGCCAGCTTCAGTTCGGCGCGAAGGTGGTGTTTTAGCCGGCGGCTTCTTGCGGAGCTGCCGCACGGAAACGGCGAAGGATCGCCAGCGGTACGAGCCTTTGTCGAACGTGCAGATCTCGGGATAGCCGTAAGGCATCAGCGCCGCGGCGAACTTCGGATTGTTGTTCGCCTCCTCTGGCCAGAACCGGCCGAGATTGGATTCCGTGCAAGGAGGCCGTGCGTGCGTCGCCAACAGCAGGCCGAGCCACGCGAACAGCATGGCCCAGCTTAGTCGAGCAATCGTTGGATGGCATGACCCGGAGGTGCTGGACCGTACTGTCCCGGTGCATAGTATCCTTTGCGCGTTTGAACGCGCATGCCTTTCTGCGTCACCTTCACTTGCAGCTTGCGGAACGCGCCATCGTGAGCCTGATTCGTGGACACGTAGCCCAGCGCGTACTGGCTGCGCATTTCCTCTTGAATCGTTTGAAAGATTTCGGATAGCGAGACCTTCTTCCCAACCTGGAACATTCGCCCGCCCGTGGGTTCCGACAAGTTCTTCAGGTAGTCGCACCCGAATGTGCCGCCCTGAGGCGTCTGGTAGCAGATGCCGTACACCACCGTGTTCATCGCCTGCACTTGTTTGGCTGCGGCATCCAGATGAATTCGGCTGCCGTTGTCCAGGCCGTCGGAGATGATCACCATCACCTTGCGGCCCGTGACGTCCTTCAACTTGCCGCCGGCTGTTTCATAGACCGCATCGAACAGCAGAGTGCTCGGCATGGGATCGCCCACCGCAGGAAGCCCGCGAAACGGAACTGGACGCAGACGCTGGAGCGCCGTCCGCAGCATTGCGGCCGACGACGTGAAGTCCTGCCACAGCACTACGGTGCTCGAGAAGCCAACCAATAGCGCCTGATCGTCCGGTCGAAGAACGTCCTGCAAAAATTTCGCCGCTGTGTCTTTCTCCTCAGTAACGAATCGCCTGACGCTGCCGCTTACGTCCACCAGCAGCGCCACGGTCAGCGGCAAATTCGCCTCACGCGCAAAGTACCGGATCTGCTGCGGCTTTCGATCCTCCAAAATCCGGAAATCTTCCCGCTTCAGGTCCTTGACCAGCGCGCCTTGCTTATCGTAAACGGTGCAAAGCACGTTGACGACATCCACATCCACCCTGATAGGCTCCTGCGCGAGCACAAGCAAGCAAATTAATGTGGGGACAGTGCACGCAATCACCATTTTTTCAGGCCGCCGGAGATCGGCTATACTGCTTCCATCCTATGACGAAACGTCCCTTGCTCTTCATTTTCGCCGCGGCCGGCGCGATGCTTGGCCAGCAAGTATTCACGCCCGGCACGAAACCGTTCATCGCCGTGGACGCTCCGGTGATCGCGCTCGAACACGTGCGCATCTTCGACGGAACCGGAGCGCCGCCGCAGGAAGACCAGACCATCGTGATCGATCGCGGCCGCATTGCGTCCCTCGGTCCCGCGGCCCAAGCCCGCATACCCGCCGGCGCCCAGCGCATGGACCTGGCGAATCACACGGTGATCCCCGGCCTGGTCGGCATGCACGAACATCTGTTCTATCCGTCGGGCGCGGGCGTCCCCATCTACATCGAGCATGCAATGAGCTTTCCCCGGCTGTACCTGGCGTCCGGCGTGACCACGGCGCGCACCGCCGGAACGCTCGAGCCATACACCGACCTCAATCTGAAAAAAATGATCGACGCGGGCCGCATGCCGGGCCCCAAGATGCTCATTACCGTCGGCTACCTGGAAGGCAAGAGCGGCTTCACGCCACAAATGGCCGAGTTGAACACTCCCGACGACGCCCGCCGCTTCGTCGAGTATTGGGCCAGCATGGGCGCGCATTCTTTCAAGGCCTACATGCACATCACACGCGGCGAGCTGGAAGCTGCGCTCACGGCGGCGCACGCGCGCGGTCTGAAAATCACCGGACACCTCTGCTCGGTCGGTTTTCGCGAGGCGGCGGCCCTGGGCATCGACAACCTGGAGCATGGCATCGTGGTCGATTCCGAGTTCAACCCCGCCAAGCAACCGGATGTCTGCCCGTCCGGAGGGCCGTCTTTGGCGCAGCTCGACGTGAACAGCGACCCCGTGCAACAAACCATTCGCGAGCTGGTGCGGCACAAGGTCGCGGTGACCTCGACGCTCGCGGTCTTCGAGAACGCTCCTCCCCTCCAGCCTCGATTCCTGGAAGCGCTTTCGCCGACGGCTGCACTGAATTATCTGACAGCCCGCGAGCGCATTCCGGCGACCAGCTCGGTCCGCATCAAGAAAGAAGTGGAGTTTGAGCGCGCGTTCGTCAAAGCGGGCGGGCTGCTCATGGCGGGATGCGATCCAACCGGCAACGGCAGCGCATTAGCCGGTTTCGGCGACCAGCGCAATATCGAGCTGCTGGTGGAAGGCGGTTTCACGCCGGCGGAAGCGATTCAGATCGCAACGCTCAACGGCGCAAAATTCCTGGGCCTGGATGCCAGCATCGGCTCCATCGCCGCGGGCAAGCAAGCCGACCTGGTGGTGCTGGACGGCAATCCCGCCAAGCAGATCGCCGACATCGAAAAAGTGACCATAGTATTCAAAGACGGCGTAGGCTACGATTCAGCCAAGATCATCCAATCCGTCCGCAACCACGTCGGCCTGCACTAAGACCGCCGTGGAGCACGCACTCGTGCGTGCCACGTCGGCACTCGTGCCGACGCTTGGAAATCCGCATAAATCCGGGGACAGTGCACTCAATCACCGTTTTTTTCCGGCCAGTCGCGTCCCCGCCCCAGCCCACCGATGGCCCGTGGACGGCATCCGGCGACGTTTGGTAGTGCCCTAAGGACACTACTCGACGTTTGGTAGTGGGGTCTTAGGGAGGATACGGCTCTCGGCTCAATCGTCGCTGAATGTGCGTGGCGATTTCAGAAGGGAGCGCCACAGTTCTTCCAGCCGGTGCAGGCACAGTAGATTAGCATGCCCATGGGCCAGATGAGGTATCCGAGTATCACAAGGAATACAAACAGCATAAGGATTCGGAGACTTCGGCGGTTCTTTTCCTTCAAGCTACCGAGCCTCTCTATACGTTCCCGGACGAATTGCATCACGCCTCTATTCTAGGCCAGCGGAAATCCGGGGCCGAAATCTGGGAAATCTGGAAATCTGGGGACAGTGCACTCAATCACCGTTTTTTTCGCCCAGTCGCGTCCCCGCCCCAGCCCACCGATGGCCCGTGGACGGCATCCGGCGACGTTTGACTTCGTCCCGGCTATTAGACATCCTGAAGATAATGGCCGCACGCGAGAAAACTGCTGAAAAGGCGAACCTGATCGCTGCTTGCCTTTCACAGAGGCAGGAATCGATCGCCATGTTGCTGGCCGCTGAGAAGACCTTTGCCGAGTGGGATAATCGAGACGACCAGGTCTACGACGCTCTTTGACCTGGTGCTTCTTCCTTTCCCATTTACCGATCTCAGCACTACAAAGCAGCGACCTGCCCTGATATTGGCCGCCTTCCATCCGAAAGGCCTGCCGGAACACTACATCATCGCGATGGTAACCAGCCAGCTCACCGGACTCCCCTTTCCCGGCGATACGCTTTTGGTGAAGTGGCGCGAGGCTGGACTCCCGAAGCCAAGCCTGGTCCGATTGGCGAAGGTCGTAACGATTGAACTTTCGTTGATTCGCAAGAAGCTGGGAGCGCTCCACGCCGCCGACCGGAAAACTATCCGCAGGCACTTCCGCTCAGTCTTCACCGCAATCGTTTGATTCGCACACGCTCGATGAGCCAGGAAGCAGCAACACGCTGCACCCGCTAAGGCCTTGTCATGAAATAAGTGTGCCAACTCCGTGCGTTGAATGCTGGAGTCGTGGGGCAGGCCATCGTTTTTCGACCCTGCCGGCCGGACCGTGCAGGGGCAGGCGACAAAAAGCGTTCGCCTGCCCCACGGGCACCCAACTGGCACACTTGTTTCACGACAAGCCCTAAGGACCGAAAAGCAGAATGTTGACCCGTCTCCCAGCACGGAATCGGCCGAAATAGCGGGTCACTTGAAATCAGACACTGGTAGCGCTACGCGTTCAATCGAGCGAATAAACCGGGAATAAACCGGGGACAGTGCACCCAATCACCGATTTTTTTTACCAGTCAAGTTCGCTTGGAAAGAAGCTCCCGAAGAGTTGTTGCCGTGGATCTGCAATCTTTTGACGACGGATTCTTCAGACACTCGCCGCTTTGTTCGAAGACAGGCACGGCCTGCCGGAATCACTTTCCGCCGATTCCGCCCACCGGTCCTTTGGAGATCTTCTCGCTCGGCTGGCTAAGATCGGCTTCAACCCCTGGCAGCTTCAGCCGAACCAAGTACGGGAACAGAAAAGCGGCGGCGGCGATTGCTATCAGAGTTGGGGTCAAGCCAGCGATCATGCTGGAGGTGATCTTTAATGGGTCCTTAGTCGTGAAGTACAGATACCACATGGCGACCACGCCCAGCAGGCAGAAGGTGCCGAGCACGACTCCCATCCAGAAGATGCTGCGGCCGCGGCGGGCCTGTTCGCGTATCAGTGCCCGCACAATGCGAAGGTTCCGCCCCGCCTCGATGTGGTCGGGGTCTAGTTTCATGCACTCCCGAAAATGCTTGACAGCCCGTTTGTAGTCTTCAAGCCGATGCCATACAATACCTGCCCGGAAGTACACCTCGGGATTGAGAGGCTTCAGTCGGATAGCGGCCTTGATCTCTTCAAGGGCGTCGTCATAAAGGGTCACATCTTCGCTCTTGTCTCCTAGCTCGGTCAGCAACTGGGCGAGGGTTAGACGGAGTTGCCAGCACCTGGACCTGTCAAGTTTCTGGATCGCTTTGCGCAGTACCTGCTCCGCTTCGGGATAATCCCCTTTTCGCTGGAGTGCCAGGGCCAAGGCTCGGGGCGGTTCCGGGTTGGCGGGATCGATATCCGCGGCCTCGCGAAAGAGGCGGATGCCCTCTTTCTCGCGGTCTGTGAGCAGATAAAGATTGCCGAGTTCGATATGGGTCCTAGAATCGGTGCGGGCGACCTTTATCCCCTTCTTCAGGTTCGTTTCCGCGTCGTCGTACTTGCCCATGTGGACATAAAGGGCGCCCAGATCCACGTAGCCACCATCCTTAGCGTTAGCCCGGATGGAAGCACGCAAATAGTCTTCGGACTCGAGCATGAGGCCCCGCTTGAAAGCGATAATACCTAGGCAAGTGTAGCTTTGCGCATTCCGTGGCGCGAGCGCAATGGCGTCGCGACCTAGCTTTTCGGCTTCGGTGAATGGATCCTTGTCATCACCCTTGATACGCCTTTCCCAGACTGGCCTTTTCAGATCTGGCAATTCTCTAGCCAGTAGAGTCGGCGGCGTTTTGGCTTCCTCCTCCTGACGGATCAAAGCCCAAGCGAGATTGGTAATATAGACGGGCTCGTTAGGCTCCATCTGATAGACTGATCGGAAAGAATCTTCTCCTTTCTTAAAATCCCCTTCGGTGAAGTAAACGGCGCCAAGCCCGGTGATGCCCGCCAAGTTTTTAGGGTCGATCTTGAGAATGAAGTCAAACTCCTTGCGGGCGCTGACAGTGTCGTTGCGACCCAGGTGGAACCAGCCCAACTGGTTTCGGACCTCCAGGTCACGGGGTCGCTTCTTTGAAAGGGCAACTACCGCCTGGCGAGCCTCATCAGTACGGTCCAGCCGTTCCAGTACATCAATGCGAAGAAAATCGGCCTCCAGGTCGTCCGGCCCGGCCAGCGCGATAGCCCGAGACAGACATTCTTCCGACTTCTCGAGCTGATCACGATCATAATGAAGCCTGCCCAGTAGAAGGTGGAGAGAAGCGCTTTCGGGAATCCTCCTGAGCGTCGCCCGGATTTCCCGTTCTGCGGCGTCAAAATGGTGCGGGCCTTCGGCGCGCAGCGACTCGGCCCTCCATCGAAGGGCAAATTCGTAAGTAGGGTGGTCGTCGAGTACCTGTTGGTAGCAGTCAGCGGCTTTCTCGTATCGACGCTGAGCAAAGTAAACCTGCCCAAGCTGATTGAGGAAGGCTACGTTCTTGGGGAAGCGTGCGAGAGCGGCATCGGCTTCCGTTTCCGCCGCTTCAAACTGGCGCTGGAAGCGAAGGAAAATGACTTTCCATTCGAGGGCGTTGAGATCGGTGTCAGGCCTTTGTTGGTAATATTCGAGTCCGGCAGAATATTTTCTCTGGTCCAGAAAACATTGGCATCGCTCTACAAAGAGGGAAGCACCCTGGATCACGCCCCGTCCGATAATTTCCTCGTTCCAGGCGCGATCCGCAGCCTTGAAGTCCCGGCACAGGCGGTGTGCACGAAGAATTCCCAGTAAAGCGTCCTCATTGCTGGGCTCAATTCTAAGGGTTGCACGAAATGCCTCAATCGCCTTCTCGTAGTGCGTCCTCTGAAGTCGCAACCAGCCACGCTCATTGAGCAACACCGTCTCTTTCGCATGCCGCGGGTCCGCCAAGAGGCGATCAAGGAGTGTTTCCGCCTCATCGAGGCGCCGACGCTGGCGTAGCGAATCGATCTTCGAGCGAAGGGCATCCGCGTCGTTTTGGTCGATGTGGAGCGCGCGGTCAAACTCTTCAACGGCGCGGTCAATGTAGCACCAGTAGTAATAGAGCCAGCCCCTAGCAACCAGAATCGCGAGGCTCTGCTTTGCCTTCACCCCATCATCGGCTGTCGTTTCATTGAATCGCCAGGCTTTATCGTATATGTCCTTGGCCTTCTCGTACTCGCCCTGATCTCGGTATAGGCTTCCGACTTCGGTAAACATGCCGGCGTCGGCAGGAAACTCTCTCATCACCTCCTGCGCGGCTTCTTCCACCAGGGCGGGATCGGGGGCCTTGTTCAGGCCCGCAAGCTTCGACTTCCAGAGGTTCTTGTTTTGCCGATCCAGGTTGATGGCCTTGTCGATAGTTTCGAGCCCATGCCGGTAGTCGGCCCGGTCGAAGTAGACTTTGGCGAACTCCTGCAGAATCTCAGTTTTGTCGGGTAGCTTTTCTGCCGCCTCCCGTGCAGTGCTCTCGGCTTCATCGAGACGCCCCAAGATACGGAGAGCGCTGATTTTCTGTACCCACGCATCGACATACTTGGGATCTGCCGTTGTTGCCCGCCCAAACTGTTCGGCCGCTTGGGCGTAATGTTTTTGATTGCGGAGGGATATACCCCAGTTGAAATAGGCGGTTGCGTAATTCGGATCGATGTCCGTAGCCTTGCGGTATTGCTGTATCGCCTGATCGTAATCCTTCTGAGAGGCGAGAGAATTCCCCCAGCTGAAGTAGGCGATTGCGTAATTGGGATCGATGTCTGTAGCCTTGCGGTAATGCTCTATCGCTTGATCGTGTTTTTTTTGGGCAGCAAAGGAGAGGCCCATGTTGTAGTATGCTTCTTTGAATCGATCATTAGCCTGGAGGGCGTTCTTGTACTTTGCAATGGCCTCCTCATGCTTTCCGAGGCGGTACAACGCCACGCCCCATGCGTTCCACGCAAGGGCATTCTGCGCATCAATCTCTTTCGCTTCGTAAGCCTTCTGGAATTCTTCAGTGGCCTCGCGATCACGGCCAGCGCCAAGCAAGTCTTCAGCCGACTTCAGGTGACTTGGTTTGGTCGTTTGAGTTGCCATGTTAACCTCGGATTCCTAGTCTACTGGATTGCCAACAGGAACGCGCCTCGGTCAAGCCCTTGCCTTGCTGCCCCCGTCTCCGAAGACATAGATTCGTCAAGTAGAGCGCGTGGCAAAATTAGGGCATGCTGAATCCAACGTTTAAGGAAGTGCTTCAGGTCTTCACTCCCGCCGTCTCCGCGCTTGTGGCGATTTGCGCCGTCGTCGTAGCTGTTCGGCTTGGTGCTTTGCAACGCCGAATACAAGAGGGCCAGCGCAAGATTCAGGAAGCGCAACTCAAGAACTCGCTGCATGATCGGCGATTCGCCGTGTACGAGGCCTCAGAGGAGTACTTGGCCCGGATCATGCGGAAGAACGGGGATCTGGAGAGCTCGGATCTTCAGTGGTATGTGCCTGTCGTTGAAAAGGGCGAGTTGCTGTTTGGCCCCGAAGTAGCCGCTTTCCTGAAGGAACTTCAAAACAAGGCCGGAGATGCTTATGTGAAGGCCAAAAGGCGAAGCAGTTGGTTATGATGCGCAAAGATGCGACGACGGAACAACTCGCGATTAATGAGATGATGAAGGACTTCTGCGTCCCAATGCTGGAACGTCGAAAGGCGTTGTTTCGTCCCTAAGCGTATCGGCGAGATCATGGCCGCGGGGAAGGGGCTTAAAGCATAGAGCAGGGGGCCGAAGCCCCCACACCGATCTAGCCTCGCCGTAAAATTGCGACGATGGCGTCAATCAGGCGCTTATGCTGCTCTGCTGTTAACCACATGCGGTACCCTCCTGCGGAAGTGTCCGCAACGATTATTTAGCGTCCCGCTCGTTCGAAAAATTCGGGGAGGGAAGGGACCGGTTAAGCCTCATCGTAGCGAAGGCGGCGCTGTATCGCTCTCTCGACCTGATCGACCAGGCCTTGCAAATTCTCCCGGCTCATCGTCATTTGGCCGGAGGTTTGCATTTCCCAGGCTCCGGCTCGCTTGCCGGTATCGTAGCTGGTTAAGGCAGAAATGAAGGCGGCTTGAACGGTTTCGAACTTAGCTCTTAAATCTTCGGTCATGAAGATGCGGTTCTCGATCAAGTAGTTAGTGAACTGTCTTTGCTTGTCATTGGCGATGTCCATGTCGTTCGATAGTTTCATCTCGTTGTAGCTGTGCGCCCGGTCAGACGACTTGCGGAGCGTCTCTTTCTGGCTTTCGGAAAGATGGCTAGCGGGAGCCGTGCGCATGAATTCCTCCAAGTCTTCGTCTGTCATGTCGCGAAGCATCGGCTTGAACGTTAAATCAAGAGCGTGAAGAATCCAACCATACAACTCGTGGAGCTTGCGCCAAGCTTCGGGCAGTACCTCGAACTCTTTTTCGTGGATTTTGCTGACGCGGCTTGATAGGAGATGGCGAAGCCGTTCCAGCTCCTTCTGCTGTTCGGTCTTGAATTTCTCTAAGCGTACAGCAAGGCGTTGTTCAACCCACTTCTGGCCGAACCACTTCCAAAGGCCCGCAGTCGCGGCTAAGGTAGCCACGGCTGAAGGGCCACCAACGACCAACAAGTTTTGCAACCAAGGCCACATAGTGTTGATTGTAGGCCCTCTAGCCGGACAGCGCCCGATATAGCGTAGTGCGATCAACCCTCAAGAGTGCGGCCACGTCTTCACGGCGCTGGCCGTCGTCGATTAGCTCTCGGGCGTAGTCGATCTGCTGCCGCGTCAACTTCGGCTTGCGCCCAAATCTCACGCTCCGGTGCTGCGCGGCCTTCACGCCGGCGCGGGTCCGTTCGCTGATTAGGCTGCGCTCCAGTTCGGCCAGCACACCAATCATCTGCCACATGGCGCGACCTGTAGGCGTGTTGGTGTCGATCGCCTCCGTGAGCGATCGGAACTTAACGCCGCGATCGCGCAAGCTGTCGAGCATCGTTATCAGGTCGTGCAAGCTACGGCCTAGCCGGTCGAGTTTCCAGACGGTGAGCGTGTCGCCGTGTTCGAGCTTCTTCAAACAGCGGAGCAGGGCGGGGCGTTGGTCGTGGCCCGCGACAAGCCGTCGTCTTTGAAAATGGTTTCGCACCCGGCTTTCTGCAGAGCCGCGAGCTGTAGGGCGGAAGACTGGTCGTCCGTCGAGACGCGAGCATAGCCGTACTTCATGCCCTCCATTTTGCACTAGACATTTGCAACGTGCCAAGCCCTTTATTTACGGGCCTTCCGACAACGTTGCAAAACTTACCCTTTGTGAAACGTTACTCCCGACCCGAAAACATCGCGATCAGTACTACAGCCAATTCAGGTCGTGAAACCGCGTGACAATCACCCATGCGTAAAGCAAGACCTCAATACCCAGGTACGCTTTGTGGTCGTCATTTCTGATTGTCATTTCAGGATGGTTGAGCATCAGGGCGCTCGGATGAATTAGCTTCGAGCACAGCTTAAAGTCATAATCGACCGTCTGACCGATACGCGGGGGTTCAACGCGTTTAGCCTTCGGAACGTTGGGGAGGGCAGCAAAAGGAGCGCCGGGAAACGCCTTCCTCATTTTTTGGTCGAGTTCATGGGCGTCGATAACCACCTCATCATTCAAAACTTTTGTAGCCTGTTCCGGGCGTTCGGACACAAACTCGGCCCATCCTCTCAACTCGATTTCACTGCGTAAAACCATAGCTAGTAAATCAGCTTCGCCATCGGCCCATGCCATCGCACGCGAAAGCTGAAGGTCGAGATACCGCAAAATATTCACGCGGGCGATTTGTTGATCGGATCTGTCATCGTCCGCGATCAGTTGAGCAACGACCTTACGACACTCCCCGACAGCGCACCGAAAATGGTCAGGGCTATAGTCGGCCTGCAAATCGTAAACGGCCTGAATGTGATAGGGGCGCTCTTCCGCTTCTGGCATGGCCCCACTGTAGCAGCGCGGACCAGCGGCGCGACAGCATCCGCGATACTATATCTGACCACGACACAAAGGAGGTTCCTTTTGAAACTGATAATGGCGGGACTGCTGGCAGTGGCCACTCTGTACTCGGCAGACGACCCGATTATAGAGCCGTCGCAAAGAACAGATGCCACCTTTCGGTTGTTCAGAACGCAAAACATCTTCAATTTTTTAGAACTGGATACCAGAGACGGCAGGGTGTGGCAAGTTCAATGGAACTTAGACGCGACCAAAAGAATCGTGTCGCCGATCAACTCGGTGCGTCTGGCGAGCGAGGCGAAGCCGGGGTCGATCTACGCTCTGCCCGACAAGTAATATATTCACTTTCATGTTTCTCGACCAAGAGAACGGGTACACTTGGCAGGTTCAGTGGGGCCTTAAACCGGAAGAGCGGCTCACCAAGTCCTATTGAGGCATGGGCTGAAATAGCCGCAGAGAACGCCCAACGAGAACAGGCGGAAAAGCCAGCAGCGAAAACGGTGCCGCCGCCATCTTCGACTAAGCCAAAGGTCGTTGTGAAGCCGCCGCCTCTAAAAAATCGCGGCGCGCGGCTTCGCCGCGCGAGAAACACGGGCGGGGGGTTACGTCGTCGGAATTTTCACTTCCGTATAGCTGCCCACGTGCGGAAGGGCGGCTCAAACTACTAACCAATCAATGACTTCCGTGGCGCGCCCCCTGGCACAGAAACCCGGTGGCCTCGCCCGGAGCCGCGGCGATGGGATCTTTCATAACGCCGCTGTGGCCGCAGGTCGTGGCGTTCACATCCCCGCCCAACTTATTTCTCCCACATTTCCAACTCACTACCGAAACCCACCCGTCGCTCCGCAAACACCGCATCCTAAATTCGAAGTGGAACCCTTATGTCTTCACAACGAAAAATCGATTCCGCCCGTGCCAACGGCGCAAAATCCCACGGCCCCAAGACCGAAGAGGGCCGCCAACGATCCTCCATGAATGCCCTCACGCACGGCTTCTACGCCGCCAGCGTCGTGCTTCCCCACGAACCCCTCGACCAATATCATGAAACCCTCCAAGCCTATGTCCGGCAATTCCAGCCCGACGGCCAAGCGGAGTTCGACCTCATCGAAGAGATGCTCGCTGCCAAATGGCGTCAGCGCCGTTTGTGGGCCATCGAAGCTGATCTCTTCACCGAAGAAATGAACAGCCAAAAGGAGCGCCTCGACAAAAACGAAGAATCCTACGATGAAATCACCCCGCTCACCCAGGCGTACCGATTTCGCGCAGCCGAGTCTTCCCTGCCGTTCCTCGTCCGTCAAGAATCCAGCCTGGAGCGCGCCTATTCCCGGGCCCTCAGGAACTTACTCCAACTCCAACGTCTCCGCAAAGCCGCTCAGCCGCCCACTAATTCAAATTCGCAGGAACGAACCCAATCCCACGATCGAACACCCCAGCCCTCAGCCCCAAGTCCCCAGCCACCAGCCACCCACCTCCCACCACCGCGAGGACCCGGCGGCGCAAGCCGCCCCGTTCGCGCAAGTTGAATCTCGCCGCGCTCCCGTTGTAAGCTTCAAAGGACCGCCTCAATATGCTCGACATCTCCTCGACCGACGTGCTGCTAGTCGGCGGTGGAGGCGCGGGACTTCGCGCTGCCATCGCCGTCGCTGAAATGAATCCCAATCTCAACGTCGCTGTGGTCTCCAAGGTTTACCCCATGCGCAGCCACACGGTCTCGGCCGAGGGCGGCGCCGCCGGAGCCATTCGTCCCGACGACAGCCTCGATGAGCACGCCTACGACACCATCTCCGGCGGCGACTGGTTGTCCGATCAGAACGCCGTCGAAGTCTTCGTCAAGGAAGCGCCTGAAGAACTGTTGCGCCTGGAGCGCTGGGGCTGCCCGTGGAATCGCGAGCCCGACGGCCACATCGCCGTGCGTCCATTCGGTGGAATGAAGAAGGAGCGCACCTGGTTCGCCGCCGACAAAACCGGCTTCCACATGCTCCACACGCTTTTTCAGACGTCGCTCAAATACAAAGCCGTCACCCGTTACGACGAATACTTCGCGACGAAGTTGCTGATCGACGACGGCCGCGTGCAGGGCGTCGTCGCCATCGAACTGGCCAGCGGAAAAATCCAGGCGATCACTGCTAAAGCCGTCATCCTTTGTACCGGCGGCTGCGGCCGCGTCTTCCCCTTCACCACCAATGCCGCCATCAAGAACGGCGACGGAATGTCGCTGGCCTACCGCGCGGGCGCTCCGCTGAAAGACATGGAATTCATCCAGTATCATCCGACCGGCCTTCCATTCACCGGCATTCTGATTACCGAAGCCGCGCGCTCCGAGGGCGGCTACATGCTGAACAAGGACGGCTATCGATATTTGCAGGACTACAATCTCGGCAAGCCCCAGCCGACGCCGGTCCTGCGCAGCATGGAATTAGGCCCGCGCGACCGCTTGTCGCAAGCCTTCGTAAAGGAGTTTGAAAAAGGCCGGACCACCGACTCGCCCTACGGCGCCGTGGTGCATCTCGATCTCCGCCATCTCGGCGAGAAAAAGATCAACGCCAAGCTCCCCTTCGTTCGCGAGCTGTGCCTGAAGTACGAGAATCTCGATCCCGTCACGGAATTGATCCCGGTGCGCCCTGTGGTGCATTACATGATGGGCGGCATTCACACCGACATAAACGGCGCGACGCCTTTGAAGGGCCTGTACGCGGCGGGCGAGGCTGCCTGCGTCAGCATCAACGGCGCCAATCGTCTTGGCTCGAACTCTCTGACGGAGCTGCTGGTCTTTGGAGCGCGCGCCGGAGTTTCGGCGGCCGCGTTCGCGCAGGAACAAATAGCCCCGTCGCGTCACTTGCTGTCCCAAGCCGCGGATGAAGAGACGCGCCTGGAGGACCAGTTCCTGAACAAGACCGGCGGCACGGAGCGCATCTCTACAATTCGCGAAGAGATGCAGAAAACCATGGAAGCGGGCGCGGGAATCTACCGCTCCGGCGCTTCGCTGCAAGAATCGGCTGATAAGCTGCGCCAGTTGCAAGAGCGATTCATGAACATCAATATCGACGACCGAAGCCGCACCTTCAACACCGAGTTGACCACTGCGCTGGAACTTGCATACATGCTGGACGTCGCCGAATCGATGATCCAATGCGCGCTGCATCGCACCGAATCGCGAGGCGCGCATCAGCGCACGGATTTTCCTGCTCGGGACGACCAAAAATTCCTGGCGCATTCGCTGGTGACGCGTACGGAAGGCGGCGCGCCGCGGGTAAGTTACTCACCGGTGACAATTACTCGCTGGCCGCCCGCGGAAAGAGTTTACGGAAAGTGATCCTACATGGCTGATAAGATCGCGCTCGAAGTTACACGCTTTTCTCCGGAACGCGACAAGGAACCGCGGCTGGCGACTTATGAAGTTCCGCTGCGCAAGGAGTGGGTGGTTCTGGACGCGCTGAATTACGTCAAGGACAAAGTGGACGGCTCGCTCTCGTTCCGCTGGTCGTGCCGCATGGGCGTTTGCGGCAGTTGCGGGATGATGGTCAACGGCGAGCCGAAACTCACCTGCGCCACTTTTCTGACCGACTACGCGCCTGGCCCGGTCCGCGTGGAGCCGCTCAAGAACTTCCCGGTGATGCGCGATCTGATCGTCGAGATCAGCGACTTCCTCGCGAAACTCACCAAGGTGAAGCCGTGGATCATCCGCAAGGATGAAAAGCCGCTCTCGGAAGGCGAATATTTGCAGACCCCCGAGCAACTGGACACTTACAAGCAATTCAGCATGTGCATCAATTGCCTGCTGTGCTACGCGGCCTGCCCGGTCTATGGACTTGATCCGCTCTTCTCCGGCCCGGCGGCGCTGGCGCTGGCGCAGCGCTACAACATGGATTCGCGCGACCAGGGGACCGACGAGCGCATGGACATCCTTTCGCAGCACGATGGAATCTGGGGCTGCACGTTCGTAGGCGAATGCACCGAAGTCTGCCCCAAGCATGTCGATCCGGCCGGCGCGATTCAGCAATATAAACTGACGGCGACTAAGGAATGGATGAAGTCCATGCTGATGCCGTGGAAGGGAAAGTAATGGCCACTTACACCGAATATCCGCCCAGAGGTTACCGTGTCCGCATGTCCACTTACTGGTGGCTCGGTAAGTGGCCTTATTTGAAATTCATTCTCCGCGAGTTGAGCAGCATCTTTGTGGCCTGGTTCGTGGTTGAGACGCTGATGCTGATCAAAGCCTTGAGCGACGGTTTGTTGGCCTATGCCGAGTTCCAGCAGTTCCTGCAAAATCCAATCGTGGTCGCGCTGAACGTGATCAGCCTCTGCTTCATCGTGTTCCACACCATCACCTGGTTCAATCTGGCGCCCAAGGCGATGGCCGTTCGAATGGGCGGCAAGCGCGTTCCCGATGTGCTGATCGCCGGTCCGAATTACGTTGCGTGGGTAGTGGTTTCCGCAGCCGTGGCGTGGCTGGTGTTGCGAGGATAAAATGGCCAAGCGATCCAACGAACCGTTGCTGTGGGTGCTGTTCAGCGCCGGCGGAGTGGTGGCAGCGCTCCTGATACCCGTGAACTTGTTCCTGTTTTTCCTGGCGTTTCCGCTGGGCTGGATCGACGCACCGACCTACGAGACGCTGCTGTCTCTGATCCAGCACCCGCTCGGAAAACTGTACCTGCTGGTGCTGTGCACGTTGCCGCTGTTCCATTGGGCGCATCGCTTCCGCTACACGCTCTACGACGGGTTGCAGATCAAGCACCTCGACGAACTGGTCAACACTTTTTGCTACGGCGGCGCGATCGTCGGAACCGCGGTTGCAGCGTATTTGATCTGGCGAATCCCATAAACAAGGAAATGAATTCAAGAATCCACGAATCCAAGAATTCAAGGAAGACGCCCAGCCACCACCTTCCTCGAATTCGTGAATTCCTCGAATTCTTGAATTCTTGAGCTGCCTATGAAAGCCGCTCTGCTCCGTGAGATCGGTGGCCCCATCGAGCTCACAGACGTTCCCACCCCCGAGCCAGGCCCCGGTGAGGTTCTCATTCGCGTCGACGCGTGCGGAGTCTGCCACTCCGACGTCCACCTCGCGCACGGCGATTGGGATCTGTTGCGGCCCATCACTAAGACACCGCTCATCCTCGGCCATGAGGTGGTTGGCACCGTCGCCAAACTCGGCGGCGATGTAACCCAATGGAAAACCGGCGACCGTGTAGGCGTCCCCTGGCTCCACTGGAGCTGCGGCGAATGCGAGTTCTGCAAAGAGGGCCGCGAGGTGCTCTGCTCGCGCCAGCTTGTCACTGGCTGCACGGTCGACGGCGGCTTCGCGGAGTTCATTAAAGCGCCCGCCAGCCACGTCGCCAGAATCCCTGCTTCCCTGAACACCGACGAAACAGCCCCGCTGCTCTGCGCCGGACTCACGGTCTACCGCGCGTTGAAGCAGTCTGGCTTGCAATCTGGCCAGCGCCTGATCGTTTTCGGCGTTGGCGGTTTGGGGCACCTCGCTATCCAGATGTCCAAAGCCTTGGGTGCGTGGGTTTGTGGCGTCGACGTCGCGGAGTCCAAGCTGAACCTCGCCACAGAATGCGGCGCGGACCTGGTCCTGAACGCAGCCGCTGTGCCGGTTCACAAGGAAACCAAGAAGCTGGGTGGCATGCACGTCGCGCTGGTAACCTCCGGATCGAAGGCCGCGTACGAAACAGCGCTGCGCTGCCTGCGCAAAGGCGGAACGTTGGTAGTCGTTGGCATGGCGCCGGAGCCGATATCGGTTTCGACTGTGGCTCTGGTATCGCTCGAAGCGCGCATCATCGCCAGCGCCGTCGGCACACGCAAGGACCTTCGCGAAATGCTCGACCTGGTGGCCGCCAATCCCTCCATCCGCTGTCGCGTCGAAACCCGGCCGCTCGCCGCCGCGGGCGAAGTGGTCGAGGCTCTGCACCAAGGCACGCTGCTTGGACGCGTAGTGCTGAAACCTTGATGCGTTACGACGCGATCCTGTTCGATTTTGACGGTGTGCTGGCCGATACGGAGCCGGTGCACTTCGCGTGCTGGCGCGAAATTCTCCAGACTTTCGGCATGAGTCTGGATTGGAAAACATACTGCGAGCACGGCATCGGCGTATCGGATCGGGTTCTGTTTTCGGTTCTCTGTCGGCAGACTGATCCGCCTCTCGAAGTCGAGCGCCTGATCGCTGAGTATCCACGCAAGAAAGAGTTGTTCCGCGCGCGCATGCTGGAGCAGCAGCCGTTCTCAGCCGAAGTTTTGGCGCTGCTCTCGCAATTGCGCGACTACCGGCTGGCGGTGGTCACTTCCAGCGGTCAAGCCGAAGTGGAGCCGATATTGCGCCACGGCGGCCTGCTTGATTTTTTCGGCGCCGCTGTTTATGGCGGCGACGTGAAGCATCTCAAACCCGCGCCGGATCCGTACCTGCTGGCGATGGAGCGCCTCCGCGCGCGAACCGGTCTGGCGGTCGAGGACTCCGACGCCGGTGCAGCGAGCGCCCGCTCTGCGGGACTGGACGTGCTGCGCGTCAACAAGCCCTCTGACATGCCCGCGCTATTGCGCGACCGGCTTACCGGGCTGTTCTGACAATTTGCCCAGCAACTCGTAGATCGAGATCAGGCCGGTGTTGAGCATCCGCTCGCCGGTTCCGGCCTCGGCCGGTACAACGGTGGAATCGGCGCCATAGCCTCCCCGCACCGCCGCCGCGATGGTCGGAAAATATGCGAAATAGCCGTTGGTGTATCCGAGCAGGAACGAATTCGGCAGCGGGCTCTTGGCGCGCAGTTGCATCTGAAACTCGACGAACGGCTCGCCCGGCATGCCCACGAACGCCAGGTCCTGATTCAGCAGCACGGTGGTGACGGGCAGTTCCATCTTCTCCCGAAGCAGCCGCACCGCACGTCCGCCTTCGATGCGATACCGTTCCTTCAGAACGCCGCGCAACTTCTCCGTATCCCAGCGATTGGCAGCAGGAACAATTACAGTCTTGGACTGGATGCGTGGATTCGCCGGCGCGCGCGTGGTCACCGTCCGCGCCACACGCACCGCTTCGGCGCCCAGCGTTCGCCCGGTCTGCTTCATCACACCCACCGCGTCCTCGATCAGCGGAGTCTTGTCGAAATAAGGGTTGATGTCGCCGGGAGCGCCTTGCAGGAAGAACGCCATCACGCCGCCGCCCATCTCATGCTCAACATAGCGGCGCATCTCGGACGGATAGTCGGCCGAATAGTCCAGGTTCTCGGGGCCGAGAACCACCGGATGGCAGGCATAGCTCACCAGCACTGCCAGCGGCGTTCCATCGCTTCGATCCACGCGAATCACACCCACGGTCGGATCCACCGGAAACGTCGTCGAGACTTTGGTCTCATTCCGCCAGAACATCTGCACCGATCCATCCGGCCGCAGATAACGGCGGTTGAATCCCAGATATACCTGCCCCCATCCATTCCCGATTCGCGCCGTCACCATCGCGCGCGCGGCCGTTTCGATCGCAGCAGCGACTCGAGGGATCGCGTGTTTCGCCGCTTCCGGCGCTTCCGAATAAGTCGGACCGGAATGCGTGTGCGATGCATGAAACACCACTTCGTCCACGGTCCCGCGCACGGCCCGCCGGATCTCCTCCATCACCGGCGGATCGAACGTGTAGCACAGATCCAGCGTCACCAGAGCGATGGTTCGCGAGCCATCGGAGAGCGCGAGCACGCGCGCTTCCAGCGGATCGAGCGTGCCCTTCGAGTAGCGCGTGCTGTAACCAGCCATCGGCAGACCGGTCGGTGGATCCAAGTCCGCTTTCGCAACGCCCGCGCGAAACTCCGCCGCATGGAGCAGAACGGCGGTCGTCAGAATCAGTAAAATTCGCATTTAATACCTCGGGTCAGGCAAATCCTTCAACAACCCGCGCAGTTTGAAAAGCTTCACCACCGCGCGATCCACCAGAAGCTCGCCCGCGCCGACCTCTACCGTCGTGTTGTAATCCGCGCCGTAACCGCCTTCCACCGCCGCGCGAATGGTCGGCATATATCCGGCCCAAACGCTGCCCACCGAAGTCGAGTAGCCGAACAGCATGGTGTTTCCGCACTCGGCCTTTTCGCGAAACGTGATCTGGTGCTCGACGAACATTTCGCCCGGAAACGCGGCGAAGCAAAGCGCGTCGCCGAAAGCGCCCGCCGTCCAGCCGATTCCGATCTTTTCGCTGGGTCGCCAGCGATTCTTCACCTCGGTGATCTCAGTCGCCGTTCGCAGCGGACCCGAAATCGCTCGCGCGCGCCCCAGGATCGACACCACGGTCTTCCCTAATTCCTGACCCATTTCGTCCACGACTTGGAACGCTTGCCCGGCTACAGGTTCTTTGTCACGATAGGGATTGATGTCGCCCGCGCCGCCTTGCACGAACAGGCACACCGCGCCGGGAACATGTGCTTCCACGTACCGTTTCATCGCGCCCGGATAATCGGCCGAGTACTGCACATTATCCGGCCCGAGCACGGACGGATGACACGCGTAGTTGACCAGCACCGCGCGAGTCTTGCCTTCCGCGTCCTTCACTACCAGCGTACTCACCGTCGGATCCAGCGGATGCGAAGGAAGCTTCTCCGCGTTGCGCCACCACATAGTCGCGCGTCCATCCACAACTTTGCGGCAACTTCAAGCGACGCCGGAAACATCGCCGCGCGGGCTTTTCCGATCGCTTCCACCATTTTGTTTTCGGCTTCCGCGTACCAGGGAGTGCGCGCTTCCCAGGTCAGCGGTCCCGAGTGCGTGTGCGAAACGCTGATGATGGTGTTCTTCACTCCGAACTTCTGCCTGGCGATTTCGCCGACGCGCGTCGAAACAAACGATCGCAGGTCGCAGGTCACGAGCGCCAGCGAATTGTCGCCGGATTCGATTACCAGCACCGTCGCATACAGCGGATCGTGCGTTCCAGTCGCGTTCTGCTTGCGATCGGAATAGCCACCCATCACGTGTCCCACCGGAGGCGTGATGTCGACGCGCGCGACGCCCGCGCGGTAATCAGCCGCGAAAGCCACTGGCAGAAACAACAGCGCGATGCCGCACTTGGCCATCAGGATGGCAGTATACTGCGAAGGTGCAACTCAGCACAAGCATCGCGGCAGCTAGTCTGACAGCCACGCTCGTGCTTGCTCAAGCTCCTCGGTCGAACCTCCCCACTCACGTTCCGCCCAAGCGCTCCTCGCAAATTCAGAATGGATTCGGCATCAATTCCGACCTTCCGCGCGAACCGTACTTGCCCTGGGATCGCTGGTGGTGGACCCGTATGTTCGACGCCGGTGTGAGCTGGATTCGCATCGGCCAGTACGAGAACAGTTCCGAGCCGACCAGCTGGGATTGGGTGGAACAAAAGCGCGGCGTCTTCGCGATTGCTCCCGAAGTGGACGACTACGTCGACTCGCTGGTCGAAAACGGCATCAAGGTGCAAGTGCAGTTACTGTACGGCAATCCCATGTACACGTCGCCGTCCGGCAAGCGTCCCGACCAGATCGCGCCTAAGCCCGGCGGGTTCCATAACGACGACCGCAGCATCGATTCCATCTTCTGGCCGCCCAAGTCCCCGGAAGAGATCGCTGCGTTTTTGCGCTATGTGAAATGGATGGTGAATCATTTTCGCGGGCGCATTCATTATTACGCGCTGTGGAACGAGCAGGACATCGGTTATTGGAATCCGTGGGGCAATCCGGAGGAGTACGGCCGTCTGCTGGCCGCGTTCATTCCCGCGGTACATCAAACCGATCCGCGGGCCAAGGTGATCTACGGCGGCCAGGCCGATCCCACCAGCGATTGGGCCAAGCGCGCGCTCGACGAATGCAAGTGCGCTTCCGGGATCGACATCTTTGCCTACCACACGTATCCGGGCTACGGTCAGAATCTGAATCCGGAGTCGATGGACTCGGGCGCGTACGGGGCCGAGTCGCCTACGAAGTTGCGCGAGCTGGTGCGCAACTATCCAGGCATGCGCAAGGACGTCGAGTTTTGGGACGACGAGTTCAACTCCATTCCATCCTGGCTCGGCTCGGACGAAAGCGTGCAGTCGAAATACATCCCACGCGGGCTGATCTACAATCTCGCCGCCGGCGTGAAGACGTTCGTATGGCTGTTGACTGCGGGCGTGGATGGCAACGAGTACGACGATTTCGGATTCATCCACGGCCGCCGGAATCTTCCCGACGACTTCACTCCGAGGCCCGTATACTACGCGCTGCAGAATACAAACGCACTGTTCTCCGATGCGAAGGTGGATCCGAAGTTCATCATCGAGGCATCGGATGTTCCGGCGTTGCGGCGGCAAGGAAGCGCGCCTTTCCTTCGCTACGCTTTCCGGAACAAGAACGGAAAGGCGATTGTTGCGTACTGGATCGCGGCCCACAGCGTTCCCGGAGGTGTTTTCCCGCCGCTGGTTGTGACGTTGAAGCTGAAGAACTCGGGAATTCGCGAGCCGGTGCTGATCGATGTCGTGTCGGGCGAGATTTCAGCGCTCGAGTGGAAGCGCGGCACCACGGATACGCTCGAAGCGCTGCCGCTGCGCGACAGCATCCTGGCGATCGCCGACGCGAATTACTTCGACTGGCCGGTGCTACCCGAAGCGCCCAGCGGACTGAACGCGCAATCTTCCGCAGCGGGTGTTGAGTTGCGCTGGGTGTTGCACAACGGGCATGTCAGCAAAGTAGCGATCGAACGCCGCGCAGGAAACAACGGCCGCTGGGAGCGCATCGCAACACCACCGGCCGGGACGCAGTTCACCGACACCGCAGCGCCCCGTGAGTCCGTCGTGTGCTATCGCGTCCGCGCGATCAACGAAGCCGGCGAATCGGCATATTCAAACATCGCCCGGTTGAAGTAACACTCCACGCTATCGCGTGCGCGCGATCAACATAACCGAGCCGCGACCGGAAGGGAGTGCTACCACCAATGATCCCAATCACCCGCAGCTAGTGGTAGCGCTCCCTGCCGGTCGCGGCTCAGCCCAAATCAGCGCCGCAGCGGAAATAACTGGCGAATCCGCGCCCGATCCGGCTGCACGCCGTATTCGCAGATCGCGCGGTGGCCTCGCGTTTGCTTCAACCAGACCATGCGCTGCACAGGGCATCAATTAGGTTGGGACTGCCAGCTGCAGCGGTCATCGTGGATGATACTGCTTACCTGGTCGACGTCGGCCCTGGAGTGGTGCGCCGTGCCAGTGCCGCGTTCGCCCAAGGAATTACAGCGCTCCAGCCAACGAGACTTCGGGTCGTCTTCATAACCCATCTACACACAGATCACACCGTCGGATACCCGGATTTGATCTTTACGGCTTGGACCATTGGCCGGCGCTTTCCGCTTGAAGTGTACGGGCCGAAGGGCCTGACGGCCATGACCGGACATCTGCAGGAAGCTTACCGGGTCGACATCGAAACGCGAACGAATGCGGACGGGAACCAGCACGAATTCCCAGAAGCCACAACGTGAACGCACACGAGATTCATGCCGGTATCGTTTACAAGGACGCGAATGTGACGGTGAACGCTTTCCCAACCAAGCACGCCATGGAGAGTTATGGGTATCGATTTGCGACGCCGGATCGCACTATCGTGATCTCTGGCGATACGAATCCCACTCAAGCAACGATCGACGCGTGCAACGGCTGCGATGTCTTAGTCCACGAGGTGAATACGCCAGCCTGGCTCGCGACGCGCCCCGAGAGGTTCCACCGATTCGCGGCGAAGTTTGATACGACGACCGCGCAACTGGCGGATTTAGCCGCGAAAGCGAAACCAAAATTGCTCATCCTGTACTACGCAGGACACTTTGTCGTCGGCGAAGATCTGGGCGTCTACTGATGTTATGCGAGCGATAGCAGCGTCCGCTTGACCAGAGCTTTCGTTAGCGGAATCTTGTAGCCGTTCTTCGCCAGCGGCCGCGCGCCTTCGACCGCTGCATCGCCCGCTTTGGCGGCAAGCTCCGGTGTGATGCGCTGGCCCGCGAGCATTGCTTCCACCTTCGGCAGCCGCCAGGGGATCGGCGCGACGCCGCCCAGCACGACGCGCGCGCTGCGGCAAACCTGCTTGTCCATTTCGAGCGCGATCGCCGCGCTGACCACCGCATGCGTCCAAGCCTCGCGATCCATAACCTTGTGATACGTGCTGCGCGTGCCGGCTCGCGCAGCCGGCAAGTGAATCGAAACCAGCAGTTCATCGTCCGCCAGCACGTTCTCGCGCTTGAAATCGACGCGCGGCAGCGTGAAGAATTTCTCGGCTTGCACGACGCGGTCTCCCGCCGGACCGCTCACGTGAAACTCGGCGTCGAGCGCCACCAGCGCCGCTGCAGCATCCGACGGATGCACGATATAACTCGGACCACCGCCGAAAATCGCGTGGAACTGGTTCTCGCCCGCGGCCGAGTAGCAGATGTTCCCGCCGTTCTTGAGACACGGGAAGCCGTTGCGGTAATACCAGCACCACGGACGCTGGCAGACGTTGCCGCCAAGCGTGCCGACGTTGCGAATCTGCGGTGTCCCCACGCTCTCGGCAGCTTCCGCGAGCGCCGTGTACTGGCGGCGGATGAGCGCGTCGCGGCTCAGCGCGTCCAGCGTGATCAGGCCGCCGATCTGCACTCTGCCGCCCTGCACCTTCACCTGGTCCAGCCCCTGGATCGACTTCAGGTTCAGCAGGACGTCGGGCGCGATCAGATGCTCCTTCACCATTCCCAGCAGATCGCTTCCGCCGCCCACGATCGCGGCGCTGCGTCCTTGCTTGCGGTTCTCGCCGAGCAGCGCCAGAGCTTCGCGCACGTCCCGCGGGTTGGCGTTCGTGAAGGCTTTCATGCCAGCACTCCCAGGATCTTGTCGCGCGTGATGGGCAGGTCCTTGATGCGCCGGCCGATCGCATTGAAGATCGCATTGGCGATTGCGCCGACCGATGGAATAATCGGCGGCTCACCTAGCGTCTTTGCGCCGAACGGCCCGTACGCATCTTCCGTCTCGACGAAGAGAACGTCAATCTCGGGCGCATCGCGATGCGTCATGATGCGCGCGCCGTAATAGCTGGCGGTAAGCGGCAGGCCCGAGCCCTTGTCGTAAAGCAACTCCTCGTGCAGCGCCATCCCGATGCCCTGAGTAGCTCCGCCCTTCACCTGGCTCGCCGCCGTGAGCGGATTCACGATGCGGCCGCTGTCGTGCGCGGCTACATACTTGAGGACGCGCACGCCGCCGAGTTCGGTATCCACCTCCACCTCGACGAAATGCGCCGCGAAGCTGATGCGCGCCGCGTCTTTCAGCGCCGGTTCCGTATTCGCGCTGCCAGTGCGCAACTCATCGCCCTTCGGCAGCCCCTGCTCCGCGATCTTTTGCTTCAAATCCTTCACAGCCTGGATCACGGCGTAGCCGGTATAATTCGTCGTCCGGCTGCCCGATTCGCCAACCGAGTAAGGGCACCGGTCCGTATCGCCCCACACCACGTCGATCTTCTCGTGCGGCACGCCCAATTCTTCGGCGGCGATCATCGCCATGGTGGTTTTCGCGCCGGTCCCGCAATCCGTGACGCCGACGTGCAAATGATACACGCCGCGCGAATCGAGACGGATCAGGGCGCTGCTGCGGCCGAGGCCCGATCCGAACGAACCCATCGCCAATCCGACGCCGCGCTTCAGCGGACCCGCTCCCGTCCCCGGCGGATGCCAGCGCTTCTTCCACTCGATGGCTTCCGCGCCGCGGCGAATGCAGTCCTCCAGGCCGTTGCTCGTGTACGGCACCTTGTCCTGATATTTCCGCGTCAGGTTCTTCAGGCGGAATTCCACGGGATCCATCTTCAATTCGTGAGCGATGTGATCCATGAGCGACTCGATACCGAACACTCCCTGCGGATACGCCGGCCCGCGATAGTTCGCGGAAACCGCCATGTTCGTGTACACCGGATGAATCGCGGTCTCGACATTGGGGCACTGATACAGCTCGACGCCGGCGATGCCGCCCGCGCCCTTGCGGTATGGTCCCATGCCGCTGTAGCCGCGAAGCTGAATGGCGGTGAGAGTGCCGTCGTTCTTGACGCCGGCCTTGTAATATTGCTTCGTCGGCCAGCGCCCGTGCACCGCGACGAAATCTTCCTTGCGCGTGAACTCCAGCTTGACGGGCGCGCCGGCTTTCTTCGCCAGCATCGCGGCCATCAGATCGAAATCGTGGCACTGGTTCTTGTTCCCGAATCCGCCGCCCATGTATTGGCAGATGACGCGCACCTTTTCGAGCGGAAGCTGGAGATCCTTGGCGATGTCCATCTTGCAGTTTGAGATGCCTTGCGTCGACGCGTACACCGTGAGGTTGTCGCCCTCCCAATGCGCAACGCTGATGCGCGGTTCGAGCTGCGCGTTGTTGTGATGAACGGAAGTGTAGCGATCTTCGAACACGCGATCGGCGGCGCGCAATCCTTCGTCGATGTTGCCGCGGCGATAGACTTCCGGCTGGCGTTCCCCGCGGCCATTGGGCGAAAGATTTCCGCCGGGCTGGATTTCGACAGCGCCCGGCTTGAGAGCCTCTTCCATATCCAGGACAAAGGGCAGCGCTTCGTAATCGACGTCGATCAGGCGCATGGCTTCTTCGGCGATGTGCCGATCTGTAGCGGCAATCGCAGCGACTGCGTCGCCCGCGAAGCGCACGGGATTGTTGAACAAGTAGCGCTTGTTGCGCGTGTCGCCGCTCGTCCAGACCACCGAGCAGTTCTCATGCGTCAGGATTGCCTTCACACCCGGAACCGCCTGCGCTTTCGAAGCGTCGATGCGGCGGATACGCGCGTGCGGATGCGGGCTGCGCAGAACGCGCGCATAGAGCATTCCGGGAAGCTGAACGTCGCCCGTGTAATTCGCGGCGCCGGTGACGCGCTTGATCGCGTCGATGCGCGGCGAAGCATGGCCCACGGATTTGAGCGACGTCATGCTTTCCTCCCGGCCGCGGCCAGCACAGCTTCGACATAGCGGTTGTAATTCGAGCAGCGGCACAAGTTGCCCGTGAGAGCGGCGCGCACTTCGTCCGCGGTCGGATGCGGGTTGCGTTCGAGCAACGCCCGCGCACTCATCAGTTGGCCGGAAGTGCAAAATCCGCACTGCGGCCCGTCGTGTTCGATGAAAGCTTCCTGCAGCGGATCCAGCCGATCCTTCTGCGCCAGGCCCTCCACGGTCTGGATAGACCGGCTGTCGGCCCACACCGCGAGATAACTGCACGAGTAGATCGGCTTGCCGTCCAACAGCACGGTGCAAGCGCCGCACTCGCCGCGATCGCACCCGACTTTCGTGCCGGTCAGCTTCAGGTGATCGCGCAGCAGTTCCACCAAGGTCCAGCGATCTTCCACTTCGGTGCGGTGCTCCACGCCGTTGACGGTGAGCTTGACGGTGGTGTGCGGTGCTGGCGGCGCGTCGGTGTGTCCATTCTGCGCGGATAACGGCGCCGCGGAAGCAACGGCGAGACCAGCGCCAGTAGTTTCAACGAATTCCCGGCGCGAGATTTTGCTCATGGCAGCCTCCCGGGCGAGCGGAACGGAGCGTTACCAGGTCGCCCACGATTACAATCTTAGTACACCGTTTCAGAAGTTCGGTGTGGCGCAGCCTCTCAGGCTGCCGCGTCGAGACTCCGAACTCCTGTCGAGATCAGGAGTTCGGAGACTCGTCTCGACGCTTCCCGCCTCGGCCCACCACAAGACTCGACACGAGTGTCGAGTCGGCAGGCTGAGAGCCTGCGCCACGGAAGCACTACTGATGCCGATCGAACCAGTCGACGGTCCGCGTGGTCGAGTCCAGGCGATGCTTCGGCTCGCGGAAACCGTGTCCTTCGCGCGGATAGCGTACCAGTTCGGACTCGACGCCGCGCTGGCGCAGCGCGGTAAACATTTGCTCAGCTTGCGTGATATGCACGTCGTTATCGTTTTCGCCGTGCAGGAACATCGTTGGCGTGGTCGCGTTTTTCACGTGCGCGAGCGGCGACCATTTCCAGAGCAACGTGTAATTGTCTTCGGCCCACGGATATCCGTTGAATTCGGCGTGAACCAGGTCCTGATACAGGGATGTCGCACAGAAGCTGATCAGATCCGACACGCTGGCGGCCGACACCGCGGCCTTGAACCGGTTCGTCTGCGTGATCACCCAGTTGGTCATGAAACCACCGTAGCTGCCGCCCGTGACGAAGAGTTTTTCCGCGTCGATGTTCGCGTGTGTTTGGAGCACGGCGTCCACGCCGGCCATCAGGTCCTTGTAATCGCCGCCGCCCCAGTTGTCCACCGAGCCGTCTGAGAATTTCTGGCCGTAACCGGAGCTGCCGCGCGGGTTGATCGCCAGCACCGCGTAACCGCGTCCCGCGTAGAATTGCGCCTGCGGGTTGAATGCGTATCCGAACTGGCCGTGCGGTCCGCCGTGGATGGTCAAAATCATCGGCGTCTTCGCGGACCCGGCATTCAGCACCGGATAGAGCCAACCCTGCACGTCGATTCCATCGAAACTCTTGAAGCGAATCTCCTCCGGCGCGGAAAGCTGGCGCGAGGAAACGAAACTGGAGTTGAGATGAGTCAACTGCTTGGGCTCGCGCGCGGCGGGCGCCAGGTGAAACAGTTCGGCCGGCATGTCCGGCTTGCTGAGCGTGAAGGCTAGCGAACCGTCTCGCGCCACCGCGAGCCCGCCGATCTGCGCGCCCTTGCCGAGACTGCACGAAGTTTCGTTCGTGCTCAGGAACGTGCTGCACGCGAGAACGCTGCCATGGTCGCCGGCGTGTACAACACGCGCTTGTTGTCCGGCGCCCATGCGATGCCCGACGTCCGCCGGTCCAATTGCGCGTTCAATTCCTTGCCCGCGCCGCCCTCGATGGGAACCAGCCATGCGTGCGCGTCCTCGGCCACGCTGTCGATTGTGGTGATTTCGCCCTTCGTGGCCGCATAGGCGATCCAGCGGCCGTCGGGCGAGATGCGCGGCTCCATTTCAACGCCCGGCGTGCGGGTTACCTGGCGAACGCGGCCGGTCTCCACGTTCACTGCAAAAATGTCGTAATTCAAGCGCGCGTCGGGATCGCGCTCGTGGTTCGAGAGGAAGACCATCTCGCGCCCGTCGCCGCCCCAGTCGATCGAATGCTCGTCGAAATTGCTCGTGGTGACCGCGCGAGGCGCGCCGCCAGTGGCCGGGACGACGTAAATGTGCGTGCGCCGATTATCGGAGAACGAAGTGCGCGTCTTGTAGAGAATGCGGGTGACCACCAGCGGATCCTGCACCGGCGGATCGGGATCGAGCGTTCCCGCAAACGCGAGTTGTTTCGAATCGGGCGACCAGGCGAGCATGTTGCCCGCCTTAGACAGAAAGCTGTTGGAGCGGCGGTAATCGCAAACGCGAGTCAATTTGCCGGAGGCGGTGTCCAGTGTGTAAATTGCACGGGTGGCGATGAATGCCAGGCGCGTGCCGTCCGGCGACCAGCGCACGTTGCCGGCGCCCTCGGGAGCGCCCTTCAGCGGCTCAGGCTCGCCGCCGGTAGCCGCGATGCGCATGAGTTGCGTGATGTTCTTGTTTTCCGCCAGGTCGACAGTGGCAACCGAGAACACGATCGTCTTGCCGTTAGGCGCGGCGGCGACTTCGCCGATGGTCGTCACCGCGAGCGTATCGGTCGCCGACAGAGGATGCTGCGCGGCTGCGAGGAAAGGAATACAAAGCAGAACGATGCAGATTCTTCTCATAAGCTTGTGCCTCGTTATTCTACTGCTTGTCCCCTCGCTCACGCTTGGGGTTATTGAGAACGGAGCAGCTTGAACTCCACTCAGAGGAAGCAGCTCACCGGCGCGGTCCTCAGCCCCACGAACGAAATGCCAGTAGGGGCCTGGAGACGAGCCCCTAGGGAAGGAGTATTAAATCCGCCGGCCAGAACCTGCCCCCCACTCCTGTCCGAGAGAGCCACAATTGGACCTACCGCCAAGCCGGCCGCATCGGCCAGCGTCTGAGCCTGCACACGCGCGTCCGCCATGACATCCGAAAGCAAGCATCCCTTCGATTGTTGCAACTCCGGGGATACCTGCAGACGCGAAAGGGAAAAAATCAGTGTCAAGCCGGAGTTCTGTTGGCCGATGGTCTTCTGTAGATTCGTAAGGGTTGCCGCGACGCTCGCCATCTTCGTGAACGGCACGAGAAGCGTGAAATACCATCGCAGGCTGGCGCGACCCCTTGTCACACTCGTGTTCACCGGACCTGGCGAGTAACCGTGAACTGTCGAAAGGTTCGAAGCAGACATACCCGTGCCCTGCAACGCGGCGACCACTTGATCGAGACTCGTATTCAAATCGGAGAGCACCGATACGTTGAATAGGGCTTGATCCGGCGGCACAATAATCGATCGCGAGGCACTGATCGTCAAAGTGTCCGAATCAAGCTGTCCGAACGCCAAGAAAACCGTAGCCAGGAATAAGCTGGCCATACGAACGATTCGCATGGCGTTAGAACCTCAACAGCGCAAACTTAACGGTTGCCGAGCAACTAGGCGGCGCCAGAACGGTGCCGACCAACGAATTGTACCCAAAACTCCCACTGACCGCGTTCGACGAGCTGCTGGACATCGCCAAAATACCTCCCACATGAAGCCCCCCGGCATCGGCAAGTTTTTCAGCCTGAGCGCGAGCATCCGCGATCACATCCGGTATCTTGCAAACCAGCGACTGGAGCAATTCCGGTGAGTACTGCATTCCTTGCACCGAAAAGTTCAGCGTAAGTCCATTGTTCTTCTTGGCGATGCTCTGCTGCACTGCGGTAAGCGCCGCGAGCGTGTCCTTCAGCTTTGCGAGCGGCACGCCGAACCCGAACCCCCAACTCAGCTTCGATACTTGAAGTTGTTGGTTTGTTACCGGGTCGTAAGAATATATCTGGTCGACGCCGACTCCATTGAAGTTTGCCGCCGTGACGCCTGACCCTTGCAATGCTGCGATCACTGTGTCGAAATCCGCATCGAAGCCCGACAGCACAGATACGCTAATTGCAATCTGATCTGGCTGGACGTTCGAGCTTCGGTAGGCGGTAACTGTCACGGAATTTGCATCGGTCTGCGCAAATAGAAACGATGCCGAAACGAAAATGAGAAAACAAAAGGTATGTCGTAACATGCCCCGAGTATACTCTCACTGGAAAATGCCTGCTGGATTTACTGAAAACGAAGCAGCTTAAATTTGACTGCCAGGGAGCAGTTCGATATCGCGGTAACGGTCGTACTGTTAACGATTCCTAAGACTTCTGAGAACAAAACCGAGGTTGGAATAGAGCCCCCAGGAGCGCTGCTGGACAACACCAGAACTGGCCCCACGCCGAATCCAGCCGCACTCGCCAGCTTCTGCGCTTGAGCCTGCGCATCCGACATCAGATCCGGAATGGAACATTGTTGCGATTCCAATTCCGGAGACACCTGCGCGTCCTCCAGGCTGAAACTCATGCTCAGGCCGTTATTCTGGTCCGACATCCTCTGCTGAGCCGCCGCTAACTGCGCCGTCGTGGCTTTGATCCTTGCGAGAGGGACCGCAAGCGTGAATGACCAATCCAGAACTTGCCCGTCGAACCAATGGGCGCTCGCGCTGCTTAAAGACGAAAACGTAGCTGTCGTTATGCCCGCGCGCTGTAACGCCGCGACTAACTGGTCCAACCCCGTGCTCACGTTGGAATTCACATCGATTCGAAAAACAACCTGGTCGGGCTGCACCAACACCTGCCGCGACGCCGTGATGGTGAGCGTGCCCGATTCGAGTTGTCCGAAAGCCAGAGAGCCTGCTAAGACCAGCAAGCCCCCAAGCCAGAGGCTTCGCATTGTCGTCAAAACCGCAACAACTGAAACTTCACCGTCGCAGAACAGGTTGGTGGAGCGACTGAAGGCGAAAAGAATCCGCTACTGGAAATAAAGGAGACTACGCTGCTGGGGACCGTGGCCGAAGCAAAGCTGGATATGGCCAACACGGTCCCAATGTTTAGCCCGGCGGCTGTCGCAAGCTTCTGCGCCTGAGCCCGGGCGTCGGCGAGCAGATCCGTAAGCGAACACGTCTGTTGCTGCAGCAATTGCTGCGACACTTGTGTTCCCTGCACGCGGAATGTCAAGCTCAACCCAATGTTCTTTTTCGCGATGTTCTGCTGCGCGGTGGTGAGGGCGGCGAACGTGTCCTTCAGCTTGGACAGTGGCACGGATAGCCCAAACGCCCACTCCAGCATGGGCACAGGCGCTTGGTTGGGCGGCGGGACCGAAAGGAAAACGGAAGTTTCGCTAACGCCCGAGAAGTTCGCTAGCGTAATGCCGGACCCTTGCAACGCCGCCAGCACATCGTCCAGGCCGGCATTCAGGCCGGAATTGACAAAGACGCCAAATACAGCCTGGTCGGCTTGTAAACTTGCGCCGCGCGAAGCGGTGACCGTAACCGAGTTCGAATCGAGCTGGCCGAACGCCAGCGGCGCAAACAGAACTAGCCCAATACTCAGAAAATGCTTTCTCATAACCGAAGTATACTCTCCTCTCGAAAGCGCTAGCCTGGAAAACGAAGTGCAATCATGCGCTGGCTCCAAGCATCGACAGAGGGTATGCATTGTTCGTTCTGCCGCAAGTCACAGGATGTCGTTTCCAAGCTGATATCCTCGCCATCCGAGCTTCCCCGTGCATACATTTGCGACAAGTGTGTGGCCGTTTGCCAGTGGATTCTTGTCGATGACGAGGCCCCTCCGGGAATCCGCGAACTCAAGCCTCCTCCGGCGGATCATCCGCTGTTGCACCATCCGCTCGCCTCACAGCTCTTCTCAGCCGTGGAACTCTAGATCCGCCGCGAGGCCAAAGGCGAGGAGTCGTCCAAAGAACTGTCCGAAGTGCGGCGCGTGGCAGCGCTCATGCTGAATCGTATTACGGAGACCTGAGTCAATCCTAGCGTTGTACATTCCAGCCGTACGAGATGTACAATAGTCTTGTACGGGAGGGTAATTACTATGACAGCCAAAGCTCTCATGAAGCCGGATATCATTCCGGTCAACCGGTCCCAGTTACGTCAAAACCAGAGCGCCTCGCTGCGCCGGGCGAGAGGAAAGAAGATCCTGCTTGTTAAGGCGCGGAGCGAAGAAGAAGAGAAGTTCGTCGTGGACAAGCAGTACTTCAATCAGATTCTGAAGACGATGGACAGCTTGCGCGAAACACTTGAGATCGCCATGGACAGGAAGCTATTTCATCAAATTCTCGCAGCCGCGGATACGCTGGAGCAAGATGTGCGAACCGGCAAGCTGCACTCACTTGAGGAGGTATTTGGGGAGGGATGATTGTACGCGCTCAAGTTCACAAGCGCCGCGTTGGCGGACATACGGTCCATCCCGAAGCATCTCCGCAACCGTCTCAAGAAGGAACTACAGAACAAAGTCAGTAAAGATCCTATTGCCTGCTCGAAGGAACTGCAGCGTGAGTTGACCGACTTTCGAAGCTTTTCGTTCGGGGATTATCGGGTAGTCTACAAGGTCCTCGACAATCTCAAGGTGGTCGCATTCGTGGGGGCTGGACTAAGATCTCCCCAATCGCAGACGAACATCTATCGAAAACTCGAGACGCTCGCAAAGAGCGGTGAGCTTGCGCAGATTGTGCTGTTCTCCTTGAAAGGAGCATCTGAAGACGGGGAGGAATCGAAGTAAGAAACCTAGCGCACTACCCAGAGCCTGGTCGCCCGCCGTTCGCGGTAGAATCCAACTAGAGGCCAATCACTCCATGCCTGCGTTCGTTTTGCGCAAAACCGGCGCGCCTGTCCCCGCGCGTACACAAGCAGTCCCACAAGCGGACAGAAGCCCGGTCCCAGACGCGCCTGGAACCTGTCTCAGGCCTTATTTTTCAGTAATATCAATATTGGCAGAATAGTTGCCGACTGGTATCGGGAGAAAACCCATGGATGTCCCTCGCGGAAAAGAAGTCGCTCGCAGGAAACTGATCCGCAGAATCATAATCGGCGTCGTCTTGGCGGCAGCCATCCCATTGATTACATTGGGATTCTACCGGCTGAAGCCGGCCGCGCCCCCGGTCGACCGCGCCACCGTCTGGATCGACACCGTCAAACGCGGTCCCATGCTGCGCGAGGTACATGGCCTCGGCACGCTGGTGGTGGAAGAGTTCGTCTGGATTCCGGCGCAGTTCGACTCGCGAGTCGAAAAGATCAATTTTCTCCCCGGCGCCAAGGTTCATCCCAACGACGTGGTGATAATTCTCAAGCAGCCGCAGATGGATCTCGACGCCTCCGACCTGGAAGCGCAAGTCAAGCAGGCTGAAGCCCAGTACGACAACCTGCGAGTGCAATTGCAATCCGCGCAACTGGCCCAGCAGGCGACTACCGAACAGGTGAAATCGGATATGGTGCAGGCCGGATTACAGGCCGACCGCGACAAGCAGTTGAACAAGCTCGACCTCAAGTCGGATGTGGACACCAAAGTTTCGCAAGCCAAGTGGGATGACTTGAAGAACCGCTACGCGCTCTCCAAGAAGCAGTTGGATATCAGCAGCGAGTCGATCAAAGCCCAGTTGGACGCCCAGAAGGTCCTGATCGAAAACCTGAAAGCCAAGGTCAAGCTCAAGAAGGAACAGGTGGAGCAGTTGACCATCCGCGCCGGAGTGGAAGGCGTGGTGACGCAGTTAGGAACTTCCACAACTCCGCTTGAAGCCGGCATGCGCGTGGCGCCCGGCACGATTCTCGCGAAAATCGCGCAACCCAACCGGCTGAAGGCCACGCTGAAGATTCCTGAAACGCAGGTGAAGGACGTTGCGATCGGCCAGGTGGCCTCCATCGACACGCGCAACGGAATCATCCCCGGCCACGTCACGCGTATCGATCCGGCTTCGGTCAACGGAACCGTTGACGTGGACGTCAAGCTGGAAGGAGAAGCGCCCGGCATGCGGCCGGATTTGAGCGTCGATGGCACCGTTACGCTGGAGAAGCTGGCCGACGTGGTGTACGTGGGCCGCCCGGTGATCGGGCAGCCCGGCGCGAAGATCTCGCTGTTCAAGCTGGACCCGGACGGCAAGGAAGCGCAGCGCGTGCCCGTTTCATTGGGACGCAGTTCGGTGAACACCATCGAGGTTGTGGATGGCTTGAAAGTTGGAGATCAGGTAATATTGTCGGATATGTCGACTTGGGATGCGCACAATCGCATCCGATTGAATTAGAGGTGGCACAGGCTTCAGCCTGTGAATAAGGAGAGGAATTCCGCATGGCAAATGACCCGGATGCTTTGATTAGCTTGGACGGAGTGACAAAGGTATTCGTCACCGACGAAGTGGAGACGCATGCGCTGGCCGGCATTCACCTGCACATCAAGAAGGGCGAGTATCTTTCGATCGCCGGACCTTCGGGCTGCGGCAAGTCCACGCTGCTCGCCATTCTGGGCCTGCTGGATTCGCCCACCGACGGCTCGTACATCCTGAACAGCAAGGCGGTGCAGGGGCTGAAGCTTTCCGAGCGCGCCCGCATCCGCAATCGGGAGATCGGCTTCATTTTCCAGGCATTCAACCTGATCGGCGATCTCACGGTGTACGAGAACGTGGAGCTGCCGCTCACCTATCGCGGGATGCCGGGGGCCGAGCGCAAGAAGCGCGTGCACGACGCGTTGGAGCGCGTGGGCATGTCGCATCGCATCAAGCACTATCCGTCGCAGCTTTCCGGAGGTCAGCAGCAGCGCGTGGCCGTGGCCCGGGCCTTGGCCGGGGACCCCTCCATCCTGCTGGCGGACGAGCCCACCGGAAACCTCGACTCGACCAACGGTGAAGCCGTTATGGAATTGCTCCGCGAACTGCATCGCGGCGGCGCGACAATTTGCATGGTAACCCACGATCCCCGCTACGCACGCTATGCGGATCGCACCATCCGCTTGTTCGACGGACGGATTGTGGAAGAAAGCGTGGGGGTGGCCTGATGTTTCGCCGGCATGTAGACTTTTTCGCTGTGTTGTTCATCGCCGTCGCAATGCTTGCGTTCGGCAACCTGTCGTCGTTGAGACGTTCGCGCGCGGTAGACGCAATTCGTTTCCAGAACGCGGCCACGAACGACGCATGCGTTCTTTCCCGGCTCGCCGACTTTCTGAACCAGTAGTAGTGTAGGGCATCAGTAGTGCAGGGCCATGCCCTGCAGGCAGGAAAGGTGTACTCTGATGAACACCATCGCTCAAGACATTCGATTCGCAGTTCGAACTCTCTGGAAAGCTCCCACATTCACCGCCGTCGCGATCCTGGCGCTCGCGCTGGGCATCGGCGCGAACTCGGCGATCTTCACGGTAGTGAACGCGGTGGTGCTGCGGCCCCTGCCCTTTCCGGATGCGCAGCGGTTGTGCGTGATTTACACATCTCGTCCCGGCGGCCTGTCGCGATACGGCTCGGTGACCGACGCCGCTTTCCTCGAGTTCAGGAAGCAGAACACAAGTCTTGAGAATGTCGCGGCCATCGGCGTCGGCGCCACCAGTCTCACGGGAATCGGGGAACCAACCCCGGTAAAGGGACAAGCGGTCTCGACCGGCTTCTGGCCTGCGCTCGGCGTGAGCGCCGCAATCGGCCGGACATTTCTTCCGGAAGAAGAAACCGAACAGCGAAGCGGCGTCGTCGTCCTGAGCGACAGCTTGTGGCGCTCTCACTTCGGCGCGGAGCGTTCGATCCTGGGAAAGCTCGTAAAACTGGATGGCGTGAGCCGCACGATCATCGGTGTGATGCCGCCTGGCTTTGCATATCCCGCGGGCTCGGAACTCTGGACGCCGCTCGTGATTACGATAAGCCCGGGAACGCAATGGGCTTACGGAGCGATCGGCCGGCTGAAGCCCGGCGTGTCCATGGAACGGGCTAGCGCCGAAGCGCAAACCATCCTGGAGCGGGCCAACCTGGCATCCCGGTATCCCACCAAGAACCTGACCGGCGGCGCGACATCGCTGCAAGAACTCGTGGTTTGGAAGATTCGGCCATCGTTGTGGATTCTGCTGGGCGCGGTGGGCTTTATTCTGCTGATCGCTTGTGCCAACGTTGCGAACCTGCTTCTGGCGCGCGGCGCGGGACGGCGGCAGGAGGTCGCTGTCCGGGCGTCGCTAGGAGCCTCTCGCGCGCGGTTGATCCGGCAGTTGCTCACCGAAAGCTCGCTGCTTGCCATTTGTGGAGGCGCGCTCGGCTTGCTGGTGGCATTATGGACCGTGCCCATCCTGATCCGGTTGACGCCGCCGGGGGTGATTCCGAGGCTTAGCGAGGTCAACATCAACAGCCAAGTGCTGGCTTTTACTCTGCTGCTCTCGCTCGGGACCAGCTTGCTGTTCGGAATTGCGCCGGCCATCCAATTATCCAAGGCGCGGCTCGCGGAATTTCTGAAGCAGGGCGAGGGGCGCGTCACTGGCGGCCAGAGGCTGCGTGGCGTGCTGGTGGTTGGCGAAATTGCCCTCTCGCTGATACTGCTGATCGGCGCGGGATTGATGATCAAGAGCTTCGTGCGGCTGCGGTCGGTGAATCCCGGTTTCAATCCGGAAAACGTGCTGGTGATGACTGTCAATCTTCCGTCTAGCGAGCCGCGCACCACGCCGCAGCTCGTGGCATACCACCAACAGGCGCTGGAGAAATTTGCGGCCATGCCGGGCGTGAACGCTGCGGGCGCGATCAACTGGCTCCCGCTCGATCAAGCACTGATCCGCGGCGACTTCTATGCCGAAGGTATGCCACGCAAGGCGACAGCCTTCAATGTCAGTAAGCCGGGTGTGACTCCGGATTATTTCCGCGCCATGGGCATCCAGCTCCTGCGCGGCCGCGTCTTTGACGAGCACGATACGGAAGCGGTGCCGGGAGTTGCGATCGTAGCGCAGTCCGTGGCGCGCAAAGTCTGGGGTGGCGAAGATCCCATCGGCAAGCGGATCACGCTCGAGGATCGCCCCAAGCCGAGCGACTGGCTGACCGTGGTCGGCGTCGTGGATGACGTGAAACAGAAGAATCTCGCGGAGAAGGCTCCTATACCCGCCGTCTATCAGCCGATCACCCAGGTGAAGCGTCCAGGCTTCTTGATGCACATGGCCTACGTGGTGCGAACTAACGGCAACCCGTCCCTGATCGCGGGCCTGATGCGCACGCGGTTTCGCGAGCAGGATCGGGAACAGCCTATTCAACTCATCGCTCCCATGGACGACCTTATCAATGCGACCACGGCGGAGCCACGCTTCTACTCGCGCATGCTCGGATCGTTCTCCGCCCTGGCTTTGCTGCTGGCGAGCCTCGGAATCTACGGCGTCATGGCCTATTCGGTGACGCAGCGGACGCGCGAAATCGGAATTCGCGTGGCCTTGGGCGCCCGTTCCGGCGACATTTTCCGCTCGGTGATCGTCCGCAGCGCCGCGCTGGTTTCGGCCGGCGTCGCGATCGGGCTGGCCGGCGCCTTCGGAGTAACACGGGTGCTGCAGAATCTGCTCTTCGAAGTGAAACCGACCGATGCCGCAACCTTCGCCGCGGTATCCCTACTGTTGATCCTGGTAGCGCTAGCGGCCAGCTTTGTCCCGGCCCGGCGCGCTACCGCGGTAGATCCCCTGGTGGCCCTCCGCTATGAGTAAGAAACCGGGGACAGTGCACTCAATCACCGATTTTCGCCGCCGCCTGAAATCGGTGATTGCGTGCACTGTCCCCGGTTTTTACAATTGAAAGGTACCTTATGAGCTCACCGATGATTGTGCTCCGCAACGTGGAGAAATATTTCGAGCACGGACCCACCAAGACGTTCGTCCTGCGCCGCATCAACGTCGAAATAAAGGAGGGCGAGTTCGTCTCCGTCATGGGACCGTCGGGCGCCGGCAAATCCACCATGCTGCACCTGCTCGGCATGCACGACAGCGCCTGGACCGGCGAATACTACCTGCTGGATCACGCCATCCACAAGATCGCCAAGAAAGATCGCATGGAGATTTACAAGAAATATTTCGGTTTCGTGTTTCAGAGCTACCATCTGCTGGATTCGCTCACCGTCTACGAAAACCTCGACATCCCGCTCTCGTACCGCAACGTCAAGAAATCGGAGCGCGACAGCATCGTGTGCGATGTTCTGGACCGGTTTCAGATCGTCGGGAAGAAAGACTTGTACCCCAATCAGCTCTCCGGCGGCCAGCAGCAACTGGTCGCCGTAGCCCGCGCCATCGTAGCCAGCCCCAAGATCATCCTGGCCGACGAGCCCACCGGCAACCTGCATTCGAGCCAAGGCAAAGAGATCATGGAACTCTTCAAACGCCTGAACGACGCAGGCACAACCATCGTCCAGGTCACCCACAACGAGAAGAACGCAGAATACGGGCACCGGGTCATTCACATAGTGGATGGCTGGATTACGGATTAGGTATCAGGTTTCAGGTGTCAGGTGCCAGGTGTCAGTATGGGTGTGCGGAGTTATCGCGATCTGATCGTCTGGCAGAAGGCGATGGATCTTGTTGTTGAAAGCTACAGGCTCAGTCGTCTGTTGCCAAGTGTACGGGCTCGCGTCGCAGATGCAACGCTGCGCGGTTTCCGTGCCTGCCAATGTCGCGGAAGGTCATGGACGAGATCATCTTGGTGACTACCTTCGTCATCTGTCGATAGCGAACGGCTCACTCATGGAGCTGGAGACACACTTCCTGGTTGCGAGCCGTCTGGCTTACCTGAACGAATCGGATCTCCAGCAGGCCTTCGCCCTAACAGCAGAAGTCGGCAGAATGTTGACAGGCCTCAGCAAGAAGCTCTGACACCTGGCACCTTGTTCGGTTCCATCGACACCCGTCCCACAACCGAACACCCGCCCGACCCAAGCCATTGAACAACAAGCAGTTCCATTGGCACGCCAGTTGCCCTGCCTGACCCGATGGACAGTCTTCTGAAGGACGTCCGCTTCGCCACCCGGGTCCTGTTGAATAGCCCCGGCTTCACCATCGTTGCGCTGCTTGCCCTTGTGCTCGGCATCGGTGCGAATACCGCGATCTTCAGCGTCGTCAATGCCGTGCTCCTTCGGCCCATGCCGTTCCAGGATCCCGGAAAGCTCGTCATGGTATGGGAGACCAGCCCGCGTACCGGGAAGAACAACGTCGGCAATCCGCAGAATTTCGCCGACTGGCAGAAACGCAACCGCTCGTTCGAAAAAATGGCGGCCTATGTTCCGTTCCAGTTGACTATGAGCGTCACCGGCGACGGCACACCGGAAGAAGTTCCCGCCAATTACGCCACGCGCGAATTCTTCTCGATCCTCGGCGTGCGGCCCGCGATAGGGCGCGATTTTCTGCCGGAAGAGGGTCAGCCCAACGGCCCCGCCGTAGCGCTCATCAGCAACGGGCTTTGGCAGCGCAGATACGGAGCTGACCCGAACATCGTCGGCAAGCGCCTGACCATTCGTGGAAACTCCACCACCGTTGTCGGCGTACTGCCCGCCAATTTCCGTTACCCGGACTTGAAGGCCGACATCTGGAGGCTGCAGCGCATCGATCCGCAAGCGCAGCGCACCGGCCGGTATCTGGCAGCGATCGCGCGCCTGAAGCCAGGCGTAAGTCTATCGCAGGCGCAAGCGGATATGAAGATCATCGCGAGCCAACTAGCGAGCGAGAATCCAAACTTCGACACGAACTGGGGCGCGGCGGTCGTCCCCATGCGCGAGCAATTCACGGGCGAATTGAAGACCCCGCTGCTGGTGTTGCTCGGCGCGGTAGGAATGGTGTTACTGATTGCTTGCGCAAACGTCGCCAATCTCATGCTCATGCGGTCGAGCGGGCGCCAGCGCGAGATGGCCATTCGCAGTTCGCTCGGAGCCACGCGCGGGCGCATCGTCCGCCAGTTGCTGGTCGAGAGTACGATTCTCGGCGTCGTGGGCGGCTTGTTGGGCTTGCTCTGCGCCGTTTGGGCCAAGGATCTTCTGCTCGCTATGCTGCCCGAAAACATGTCGGTGGCGAAAGTGAACAGCGTCAGCATCGATCAGAACGTTCTGGCGTTCACACTGACGCTTTCGCTGCTCACCGGATTGCTGTTCGGATTGCTGCCTGCTTTGCGCGCCTCGCGCCCGGACTTGAGCGACACACTGAAGGAAGGCGGCCGGGCGATCTCCGCCAGCCTGCGCCGTAACCAGATGCGTGCGGCGCTGGCGGCGGGCGAGATCGCGATCGCAATCGTGCTGCTCATCGGCGCCGGACTGCTCATCCAGAGCTTCATACGCCTGGAAAATGTAACCCCGGGATTCCAGCCGGATCGGATTCTATCCATGCGCGTCAGCCTGTCGGCGGCGCGATATGACAAACTGCCGCTCGCCGCGGCTGGTCTCGACGAAATGATGCGCCGGATCGGGCAAGTGCCCGGGGTCGCATCCGTCGGCTCCATCCAGTATCCGCCTCTCAGCGGACTCGCCGCCAAGACCGGATTTTGGGTGGCTGCGCTGCCTAAGCCAAAACCGAGCACGGAACCCAGCACAACAGTCTCCATCGTCACTCCAGGCTACTTTTCGACTATGGGCATCCCGCTGATCCAAGGCCGCTTGCTGACCGAGCGCGATCGCGAGGGCAGTCCGCAGGTCGCTCTCGTTAGCCAGGCGCTCGCGCGCCAGCAGTTCCCCGGCCGCGATCCGATCGGGCAAGGCATCTTCGTGCAGTGGGGGCGCGAGACCCCGTACCAAATCGTCGGCGTCGTGGGAGATGTGAAGCACGATGCACTGGATAAGGAATCGGAGCCCACGGTTTATTTTCCGAATGCGCAGGAAACTCAGACGGTAGCGACGCTGGTTATGCGAACCGGCGAGAACCCGATGAAGCTCGCACCCGTCATCGAACAAGTGATTCATTCCTTCGACGAGGACCAGCCCATCGCCGACATCCAGCCGTTGGACGCGTTCCTGGTAAAGTCAGTGGCGCGGCCGCGCTTCCAATCGGTGCTGCTCACCACGTTCGCGGGGCTCGCACTGCTGCTCGCGGCGATCGGGATTTTCGGCGTCATGTCGTACTCCGTGGCGCAGCGGTCGCACGAAATCGGCATTCGCGTGGCGTTGGGCGCGCAACGCGAACAAGTGCTGCGACTCATAGTTAGCCAGGGCCTGGTGCTGGCTCTGATCGGAACAGCCGCCGGATTGGCCGGAGCATTTGCGTTGACGCGCTATTTGAGGACGCTGCTGTTCAACGTCAGCCCCACGGATTGGCTGACGTTTATGCTGGTGCCGCTGGTGCTGTGCGCGGTGGCGCTTGCGGCCAGCTACCTCCCCGCGCGGCGAGCGATGCGCGCAGATCCGATGATCGCACTCAGATACGAATAGGCGTTGGAAAGGAGACGGCATGCACTTCTCACGAATGTTGGTTTGGCTCGCTGCTGCATCCACGGCTCTGTTTGGCGCTGTGGGCGGCGGCACGTTCCACTGGAGCGGCAGAGTGCCGCCCGGTCAGCTCATCGAGGTTCGCGGAATCAACGGCAGCATTCACGCGGAACCAGCCACGGGCGACGACGTGGATGTCATCGCGTACAAAAATGGGCAACCGTACGATCCGGGCAACATCGAGGTCCGGGTTGTCGAGCACGATGGCGGCGTGACGATCTCTACGGTGTCGCATGATGCTCCGGAGGCGCCTGACAGCGGCGGCACAATCGACTTCACGGTGCGTGTCCCCAAGGGTGTGCGCTTTCTCGCACGCACGGTGAACGGACTAGTGGAAGCGAATTCACTCGAGGCCGACACGGAAGCGCACACAATTAACGGAAACGTCCGTTTGAGCACCGCCGGCGCGGCGCAAGGCGACACCGTGAACGGCTCCATCATCGCTTCCTTCGGCAGAATCACCAGCCCGCTGAAGTTTTCGACCGTGAACGGAGGCATCACTCTCGAAATGCCCGCGGACGCCGGCGCGCAAGTCCACGCCAACACACTCAACGGACGAATCTCCACCGACTTCCGGTTGGCCTTGCGCGGCCGATTCGCCGCGCAACGCGCCGATGGCCCAATCGGACGAGGAGGCCCTGAGCTAAAGCTCGCCACCGTAAACGGAAGCATCAGTCTCAAGCGTTCCAGAAGACCTCACCGTAGCTTTAATATATGAGTGAGCCCCCAGTTGCTTAGTTCTTTGGTTCCTTAGTTCCCTGTTTCCCGCGGAACGAAGAACCGGGGAACGAAAGAACCAAGGAACCAAGGAACCGTTTTTAAATGAAATCTGACTCAGCCCCTCGAATCCTCATCGCCGACGATCAGGCCGACGTACTCGAGGCGCTGCGGCTGCTGCTCAAAGCTGAGGGCTATCAGATCGAATCCGCCGCGTCCCCGCCGGCCGTCGTTTCCGCGCTCGAAGCCCGCGACTTCGACGTGGTCCTCATGGACCTGAATTACACACGCGACACCACCTCCGGCCAGGAGGGTCTCGATTTGCTTTCGCGAATCCAGACTATCGATTCTATTCTTCCCGTGATCGTGATGACCGCATGGGGCAGCGTCGGACTTGCAGTAGAAGCGATGCGGCGCGGCGCGCGCGACTTCATCCAGAAACCTTGGGAGAACGAGCGGCTGCTGACCGTCGTCAAAACCCAGATCGATCTGAGCAACGCCATCCGCCGGGGTCTGCGCCTGGAGGCCGAGAACCGGCTGCTGCGCGCAGAGGGCGTTCCGTCGTTGATCGCGGAATCCGCCGCCATGCAGCCGGTGCTGCAAATGATCGCGCGCGTCGGGCCGTCGGACGCTAACGTCCTGATCACCGGCGAGCCTGGCGCCGGAAAGGAAGTGGTCGCGAAAACGCTTTTTGCCATTTCGCCCCGCAGCGGCAAGCCCATGGTCACCGTCAACGCGGGCGGCCTGGCCGAAGGTGTCTTCGAAAGCGAGCTGTTCGGTCACGTCAAAGGCGCATTCACGGACGCCAAGACCGATCGCGTCGGCCGCTTCGAACTCGCCGACGGCGGTACGCTGTTTCTGGATGAGATCGCCAACGTGCCCATGAATCTTCAGGCGAAAATGCTGCGCGTTTTGGAAGTCGGCGAAATGGAGCGCGTCGGCTCCTCCAAGACCAAACGCGTGGACGTGCGCGTGATTTCCGCCACCAACGCTCATCTTGACGAGGAAGTACAAGGCGGACGCTTCCGGCAGGATCTCCTGTTCCGGCTGAACACCATCGAGATCCACATTCCGCCGCTGCGCGAACGCCGCGAGGACCTTCCGCTGCTGGCAGCGCACTTTCTTGCGACGCACGCGCAACGCTATCGCAAACGCATCAGCGGTTTCGACCACGCGGCCATGCAGTTGTTGCTCGAAAACCCCTGGCAAGGCAACGTGCGCGAGTTGAACCACGTCATCGAGCGGGCCGTGCTGATGGCCCAAGAGAATCAGATCAAGCCCGCCGATCTGGCGCTGCGCTCGGCGCGCGAAGGCAGCCCGCGCCTGGAAGACATGAGCATCGAGGAAGTGGAAGCGTTCCTCATCAAAAAGGCGCTGGCGCGATACGGCGGGAACGTCAGCCACGCGGCAAACGCATTGGGACTAAGCCGCAGCGCGCTATATCGGCGCCTCCAGCGCTACGGCCTATGAGCCGCGCGCAACCGAGCCGCGATCGGCAGGGAGCGCTACCATGAAACTCCACAAACCCCACCTGGTCCACGAGCAGCGCATCCTGGTGATGGCGCTGATCGCCGCCTCCCCGGCCATCGCCACCTCGATGATCATCCTCTGGTGGGTCGGCGACTACACTCCCAAAGTCCAGTGGACCCTCTCCGTCCTGATCGTCGGCGTCTGGCTGGGCTTCTGCTTCGGGCTGCGCGAGCGCGTCGCCTCCCCGTTGCGCACGCTCGCAAATCTGTTGGAAGCGATGCGCGAAGGCGACTACTCGATCCGCGCCCGCGGCGTCAAGAGCGACGACGCGATGGGCGAAGTGATGCAGCAGGTGAACGCCATGAGCGCCACCTTGCGCGCGCAGCGCCTGGGCGCGCTGGAAGCGACCACGCTGCTGCGCAAGGTAATGGAAGAGATCAATGTCGCTGTCTTCGCTTTCGACGGCGGCCACCGGCTGCGTCTGGTGAATCGCGGCGGAGAACGCCTGCTGAACGAGCCGGCCGAGCGCCTGCTTGGCTCCGAGGCCGGCACGCTCGGCTTGGAAAAGTATCTCGAAGGCGAACTGCAGCAGACCGTTCAGCATCCCTTCCCGGGAGCCGTAGGGCGCTGGGGAGTCAGCCGCAGCACTTTCCGCGAAGGCGGCCTCCCGCATCAACTCCTTGTTGTCACCGACCTCACTCGTCCGCTGCGCGAAGAGGAATTGAAGGCCTGGCAGCGGCTGGTGCGAGTGCTCGGCCATGAGCTGAACAACTCGCTCGCGCCCATCAAGTCGATCGCCGGGAGCCTGGAGAGTTTGCTGGCCCGCGAGCCGCGCGCCCCGGATTGGGAGGAAGATATGCAGCGGGGTCTGGCGGTGATCGCATCCCGCAGTGAAGCGCTCAGCCGCTTCATGGGTGCGTACGCCCGCCTTGCCAAGTTACCGCAGCCGACCCTGGCTCCGGTCGGCGTCAGTGAACTGGTGCGCCGCGTCGTGGGTCTGGAAACACGAGTGCCACCCGTGCTGGCGCCCGGTCCGGATCTGACCATCCAGGCCGACGCCGACCAGCTCGAGCAGTTGCTCATCAACGTGATCCGCAATGCCGCCGACGCATCGCTCGAGACCGGCGGCGGCGTGCGCGTGGGATGGAATCGCCAGGACGGTCATCTCATTGTCTGGGTGCGCGACGAAGGACCCGGCCTGCCGAACACCACCAATCTCTTCGTCCCATTCTTCACCACCAAGCCCACCGGATCGGGCATCGGGTTGGTGCTGAGCCGCCAGATCGCCGAAGCGCACGGCGGCACGCTCGCGCTGCAGAATGCAGCCGACGGACCGGGATGCGAAGCCCGGTTGGTGCTGCCGATCTAGCCGTCTGCTACGGACGACTAGCTCACTTCCGGTTAAAGGCGCTGTTCTGGCGCGGCGGACGAATTACGCTAACTCGAATGCGTCCCAGGTTCTTGCCGACTTTGGTTCATGACGCCCGAGATCGTCCCATGCCTCGCTCAATTCGTGTTGCACGACGGTTCGGTAAGAAACGTGCATAACGAACACAGGAGGAATGCAATGTCTAACGGTGGGAAGCCTAACAACAGGACGCCGAATCATAAGAAACTGAGGCGCTTAGGTCACACATGCGCAATGACGTCGGAACGATACGTGGAAATTGTAGGCAAGACTTGCGAAAAAATGACAAAGTTCGATTTAGCTCCGGTGTCAATCGATGAAAGGGCGAAGCTCGTTCTTTGGAGGCAAAAGGAAGAGATGGCTCATAAAGCTTACATCGATGCGCGATCCCAACTAATGGATTATCTGACCGGGGCAAATGCGGCTTAGCGGACCTTAGTGCTACCAGAGCGTCAGCAAGCACCCAGCTTTTCTCTCGCCGTTGCCCCATCGACTGCCGTCGGCCGCCCCTTCCTCGTTCCTGCAGCACGTTTGGTGCGATGATCGGGAGTGACTTATGACCCTGTCTGCCGGGACTCGTCTCGGACCCTACGAGATCGTCGCTCCCCTCGGCGCCGGCGGCATGGGCGAGGTGTACCGCGCCCGCGATCCCAGGCTGAACCGCGAGGTGGCCATCAAAGTCCTGCCCGAGCGTCTGGCTAAAGATCCTCAGGCGCTGGCGCGCTTCGAAAGCGAAGCCAAGGCTGTGGCCGCGCTCTCACACCCCAACATTCTGGCGATTCATGACTTCGGCAATGACCAGGGCGTTTCCTACGCCGTAACCGAGTTGCTGGAAGGCGAGACCTTGCGCTCCAATCTGGGACGCGCTGCGCTGCCCTGGCGCAAGGCCGTCGAAATTGGCGCCTCCATCGCCGACGGCCTCGCCACCGCGCACTCGAAAGGCATCATCCACCGCGACCTGAAACCGGAGAACATCTTCCTCACTTCCGACGGCCGGGTGAAAATTCTCGATTTCGGCCTGGCCCGATGGACTGCGTCTCCCACATCCGAGCAAGCGGAGTCGCCGACGCTCACGCAGGAAAACGTGATCCTGGGCACGGCGGGCTATATGTCGCCGGAGCAGGTACGAGGCACGCCAGCCGACGCCCGCAGCGACATCTTTTCTCTCGGCTGCGTGCTGTATGAAATGGTGGCGGGACGGCGCGCCTTCTCGCGGGAGACGTCGGCGCAAACCATGGCGGCGATCCTGGAAGCCCAACCGCCCGAGTTGGCCACGACGGGAAAGCAAGTTCCCGTCGGACTGGAAAATGTCATCGCGCATTGCCTGGAGAAGAATCCGCAGCAGCGCTTCCATTCGGCCCATGATCTCGGCCTCGCCCTGCGAGCTACGTTGGGCGGATCTCAATCATCGCGACCAATTCCGTGGCGCTGGGTTGCGGCGAGCGTGGCGCTGCTGGCCCTGGTGTCCGCGATGTACTGGTTCGCCGCCCGCGTCAAGCCCATCGATTCCCTGGCGGTCATGCCGTTCATCAACGTGGGCGGCGACCCCAACACCGAATACCTTAGCGATGGCATCACCGAGAATCTCATCAACAACCTCTCACAATTGCCAAAGCTGCGAGTGGTGCCGCGCAGCATGGTACTCGGCTACAAAGGTAAGGAAATGGACCCGCGCAAGGTGGGCCAGGATCTGCATGTGCGGGCGATCCTCACGGGCAGAGTCGTGCAGCGCGGTGACAGCCTCCATATCCAGACCGAGCTGGTGGACGTGGGCGAAGTGTCGCAGCTTTGGGGCCAGCAGTACGACCGCAAGTTCGCCGAGATCCTGGCGGTGCAGGAGGAGATCGCGAAGCAGGTCTCCGACAAGCTCCACTTGCGGCCGACAGGCGAACAACAAAAACGGCTGAGCAAGCACGGCACGGAGAACACCGAGGCCTACCAGCTTTACCTGAAAGGCCGCTACTACTGGAATCGCAGGACGGCGGACCTGCTGAAGAAGGCCAATGAGTATTTCCAGCAAGCCATCGACAAGGATCCGGCGTACGGCTTGGCATACGCCGGGCTTGCGGAAAGCTATGCCTTGTTCAATTTCTACGAAGTGCTCCCGCCGAGCGAATCGTGTCCCAAGGCAAAAGCAGCGGCCATGAAGGCGATCGAGATCGACGAGAACCTTGCGGAAGCACATAATGCACTGGGATGGATCAATATGAGTTGCGACTGGGACTGGCCGGGGAGCGACAGAGAGTTTAAACGGGCACTCGAAATCAACCCGAACTATGGGCAGGCGAGGACGCAGTATGGGAATTATTTCGAAGCGATGGGCCAGCTCGACGAAGCCATAGCCCAGCGCCGGCGCGCCGCGGAGTTGGAGCCGCTTACGCTGATCATCGGCGCAGTACTGGGACGAGCCCTATACGAAGCCCGGCATTACGACCAGGCGATCGAACAGCTTCGAAGAACGCTCGAACTGGACCCGAGCTTTGTGCAGGCGCATCTCTTCCTGGGTTGGGTTTACGAGCAGAAGGGGATGCCCACAGAAGCCATCGCGGAGCTTCGACAGACAGTGAGCCTCTCCGGAGGCACCCCGCTATATGTGAGCGCTCTCGGTCATGCCTACGCGATTTCAGGGCAGAGAAGTCTGGCGGAGGAGTCCCTGGCTCGGTTAGCGGTGCAGACCAAGCGACGGTACGTGGATCCGTACAACATAGCCGCTGTCTACAACGGACTGAAAGAGAAAGACCAGGTCTGGAAATACCTGGAAATGGCCTATCAGGAGCGCTCCTACTGGATACTCTATATGAGAGTGGACCCGCGATTCGACGCCATCCGCGCCGACCCCCGATATCAGGACATCCTCCGCCGCATGCATCTCACCCCCTGACCATGCCACTCCCACCCTCAACCCGGCTCGGCCCCTACGAAATCGTCGCTCCCCTCGGCGCCGGCGGCATGGGCGAAGTGTACCGCGCGCGCGATCCCAGGCTGAACCGTGAGGTGGCCATCAAGGTCCTGCCCGAGCGTCTGGCCAAAGATCCTCAGGCGCTGGCGCGTTTCGAAAGCGAGGCCAAAGCTGTGGCCGCGCTCTCGCACCCCAACATTTTGGCGATTCATGACTTCGGCATTGACCAGGGCGTTTCCTACGCCGTAACCGAGCTGCTGGAAGGCGAGACCTTGCGCTCCCACCTGGGACCCGCCGCGCTGCCCTGGCGCAAGGCAGTGGAAATTGGCGCCGCCATTGCCGACGGCCTCGCCACCGCGCACTTGAAAGGCATCATCCACCGCGACCTGAAACCGGAGAACATCTTCCTCAATTCCGACGGCCGCGTTAAGATCCTCGATTTCGGCCTGGCCCGATGGACTGCGCCGTCCACATCCGAACAAGGGGAGTCGCCGACACTCACGCAGGAAAACGCGGTCATGGGCACGGCGGGCTACATGTCGCCCGAGCAGGTTCGCGGCACGCCGGCCGACGCCCGCAGCGATATTTTTTCCCTCGGCTGCGTGCTGTATGAAATGGTGGCGGGACGGCGCGCCTTCTCGCGGGAGACTTCAGCACAGACCATGGCGGCGATTCTGGAAGCTCAGCCGCCCGAGCTGGCCACAACCGGTAAACAGGTTCCTGCGGGCGTCGAAAACGTCATCACGCACTGCCTGGAGAAAAATCCACAGCAGCGTTTCCATTCGGCGCACGATCTGGCCCTGGCTTTGCGAGGTACGTTGAGAGGTTCCGAGCCGGAGCGGCGATTTCCGGCGCGGTGGATCGCAGCATGCGTGGCGCTGCTGGCCCTGGCGGCTGCGGTGTACTGGTTTGCCCTGCGCGCCAAGCCCATCGATTCCCTGGCGGTCATGCCGTTCATCAACGTGGGCGGCGATCCCAACACCGAATACCTCACCGACGGGATCACCGAGGATCTCATCAACAACCTGTCACAGTTGCCCAAGCTGCGCGTAGTGCCGTGGAGCCTGGTAATCGGGTACAAGGGCCGTGGAGCGGACCCTCGCAAGGTGGGTCAGGATCTGCATGTGCGTGCGATCCTTACGGGAAGAGTGGTGCAGCGCGGCGACGGCCTGAATATCCAGACGGAGCTGGTGGACGTCGGGGAAGTGTCGCAGCTTTGGGGCCAGCGGTACGACCGCAAGTCCGCTGAGATCCTGGCCGTGCAGGAAGAGATCGCGAAGCAAGTTTCCGACAAGCTCCACTTGCGGCCGAACGGCGAAGAACAAAAGCGGATGGTCAAGCGCCCAACGGAGAACACTGAGGCCTACCAGCTTTACCTCAAGGGCCGCTACTGCTGGAACCGCAGGACCGCGGACATGCTGAAGAAGGCCAACGAGTATTTCCAGCAAGCCATCGACAAGGACCCGAGCTATGGCCTCGCTTACGCCGGGCTAGCCGAAAGCTATGCCTTGTTCAATATATACGAAGTGCTCCCGCCCAGCGAATCGTGTCCGAAGGCGAAAGCAGCCGCCATGAAAGCGCTCGAGATCGACGAGGCTCTGGCCGAACCACATGCCACGCTTGGGTGGATTAAGGTGACGTACGATTGGGACTGGCCGGGCAGCGAGCGGGAATTCAAACGCGCACTTGAGATCAACCCCAACGATGCGACGGCGAGACAGTGGTATGGGGAGTACTTCGAGGCGACGGGGCGGCTGGACGAGGGTATAGCGTGGCGCCGGCGTTCGGTGGAGGCGGACCCGCTCTCCCTGATTAACAACACGGTCCTGGGAGAGGACTTATATTATGCACGCCGTTACGATCAGGCCATGGATGAGTTGCGAAAAACGCTTGACCTGGACCCAAGTTTTGCGCAGGCGCACCTCTACCTGGGTTACGTTTATGAGCAGAAGGGGGTGTTCCCGGAGGCCGTCGCGGAGCTTCAACAGGCATTGAGCGGTTCCGGAGACGGTCCCCGATATGTGAGCGCCCTCGGTCATGCCTACGCGATTTCCGGGCAGAGAAGGATGGCGGAGGAGTCCCTGGCCCGGTTACAAGAGCAGGCGAAGCAACGATACGTAGCTCCGTACGATATGGCCGAAATCCATGTCGGCCTCGGAGAAAAAGAGCAGGCCCTGAAATACTTGGAAAAGGCGTACGCGGACCACTCTGTTTGGATGCTCTTTCTGAGATATGACCCGCGCTTCGACGCCATCCGCGGCGATCCCAGATATCAGGACATCCTCCGCCGCATGCATCTTACTCCCTGACCATGCCACTCGCACCCTCAACCCGGCTCGGCCCCTACGAGATCGTCGCGCCCCTCGGCGCCGGCGGCATGGGCGAGGTGTACCGCGCCCGCGATCCCAGGCTGAACCGTGAGGTGGCCATCAAGGTTCTGCCCGAGCGACTGGCCAAAGATCCTCAAGCGTTGGCGCGCTTTGAAAGCGAAGCCAAGGCTGTGGCTGCGCTCACGCACCCCAACATTCTGGCCATTTTCGACGTGGGCGCCGACCAGGGAGTGACCTACGCGGTAACCGAGCTGCTGGAAGGCGAGACGCTGCGCTCCCACCTGGGACACGCCGCGCTGCCCTGGCGCAAGGCAGTGGAAATTGGCGCCTCCATCGCCGACGGCCTCGCCACCGCGCACTCGAAAGGCATTATTCACCGCGACCTCAAACCGGAGAACATCTTCCTCACTTCCGACGGCCGCGTGAAAATTCTCGATTTCGGCCTGGCCCGATGGACTGCGCCGTCCACAAACGAACCAGCGGAGTCGCCGACACTCACGCAGGAAAACGCGGTCATGGGCACGGCGGGTTACATGTCGCCGGAGCAGGTTCGCGGCACCCCGGCCGACACTCGCAGCGACATTTTTTCACTGGGCTGCGTGCTGTATGAAATGGTCGCGGGACAGCGCGCCTTCTCGCGCGACACATCCGCGCAAACCATGACGGCGATTCTGGAAGCCCAGCCGGCCGATTTCGCCACAACCGGAAAACAGGTTTCCGCCGGCCTGGAACGGGTCATCGCGCACTGCTTGGAAAAAGTTCCACAGCAGCGTTTCCACTCGGCCCACGATCTGGCCCTGGCTCTGCGAGCCACGCTGGACAGCTCCGAACCTCCGAAACCATTTCCAGCGCGGCGAATTCCGGCGCGGCGTTGGGCGATGCTCGCAGCATGCGCAGCCCTGCTCGCCGGGGCAGCGGCGGTATACTGGTTCGCCCTGCGCCCCAAGCCTATCGATTCCCTGGCAGTGATGCCGTTCGTCAACGTGGGCGGCGACCCCAACACCGAATACCTCAGCGACGGGATCACCGAGAACCTCATCAATAACCTCTCGCAACTGCCCAAGCTCCGAGTAGTGCCGCGCAGCCTGGTATTCGCCTACAAGGGCAAGGAAATGGACCCGCGCAAAGTGGGCCAGGATCTGCATGTGCGCGCGATCCTGACGGGCAGAGTCGTGCAACGCGGCGATGGTCTCCATATCCAGACCGAGCTGGTGGACGTGGGGAACGTCTCGCAGCTTTGGGGCCAGCAGTACGACCGCAAGTTCGCCGAGGTCCTGGCGCTGCAGGAAGAGATCGCGAAGCAGGTCTCCGAAAAGCTTCGGATGCGGCCCACCGGCGAACAGCAAAAGCGGATGGTCAAACGCTCCACGGAGAACACGGAGGCCTACCAACTCTACCTTAAAGGCCGCTATTACTGGAACCGCAGGACCGCGGACCTGCTGAAGAAGGCCACCGAATATTTCCAGCAAGCCATCGACAAAGATCCGAGCTACGGCCTGGCCTACGCTGGACTCGCTGAGAGCTACGCCATCTTCAATTTCTACGAAGTTGTCCCGCCGAGCGAATCGTGTCCCAAGGCAAAAGCGGCGGCCATGAAGGCGCTCGAGATCGATGAGGCCCTGGCCGATGCACATGCCGGCCTGGGATACACCAAGATGATCTGCGATTGGGACTGGCCGGGCGGCGAGAGGGAGTTCCAGCGCGCACTGGAAATCAACCCCAACGATGCGACAGCGAGACATTGGTATGGAGATTATTTCGAGGCAATGGGGCGGCTCGACGAGTCCATAGCCACGCGACGGCGCGCGCTGGAGTCGGAGCCGCTCTCCCTGGTTATAAGTGCGAGTCTGGCGCGGGTCCTATATTTCGCCCGCCGTTACGACCGGGCAACCGAAGAGCTTCGAAAAACGCTCGACATGGACCCGAGCTTCCTGGAGGCCCACCTGTTCCTCGGGTGGACTTATGAGCAGAAGGGGATGTTCCCGGAGGCCATCGCGGAGTTGCAGCAAGCCTTGAGCGCTTCCGGAGGCCATCCCCGATTCGTGAGCGCTCTCGGCCATGCCTACGCGATTTCGGGGCAGAGAAGGATGGCGGAGGAGTCCCTGGCCCGGCTAAAGGAGCAGGCCAAGCAACGCTACGTGTCGCCGTACGATATAGCCGTTATCTACATCGGCCTGCAAGAGAAGGAGGAGGCCCTGAGAAGCCTGGAAATGGCCTTTGCGGACCACTCTGGCTGGATGATCTGGCTCAGAGTCGACCCGCGCTTCGACGCCATCCGCGGCGATCCGCGATACCAGGATCTCCTCCGCCGCATGCATCTCACCCCCTGACCATGCCACTCGCACCCTCAACCCGGCTCGGCCCCTATGAGATCGTCGCGCCCCTCGGCGCCGGCGGCATGGGCGAGGTGTACCGCGCCCGCGACCCGCGCATGGGCCGCGAAGTGGCCATCAAGGTCTCCGCGGAGCACTTCAGCGATCGCTTCGAGCGCGAGGTCCGCGCCGTCGCGGCGCTGAACCACCCCAACATCTGCCACCTCTACGACGTCGGTCCCAACTACCTGGTGATGGAGTTGGTGGAGGGACCCACGCTGGCCGACCGAATCAAAGAAGGCGCTATCCCGCTGGAAGAATCGCTGCAAATCGGCCGCCAGATCGCCGACGCGCTGGAGGCCGCGCACGAGAAAGGCATCATCCATCGCGACTTGAAGCCCGCCAACATCAAGATCAAACCGGACGGTGTGGTGAAGGTGCTGGATTTCGGGTTGGCGAAGATGGCCGAACCCGCCCCGTCTGGCGAGAATCCGGAGATTTCGCCGACGCTGACCGTGCACCAAGCCACGCGCGCCGGCTTGATCCTGGGGACGGCCGCGTACATGGCGCCCGAGCAGGCGCGCGGCAAGACGGTCGATAAACGCGCCGACATCTGGGCCTTCGGCGTGGTGCTGTACGAGATGCTGACCGGGCGGCGGCTGTTCGAGGGCGAGACAATCTCGGACACGCTGGTTGCGGTGCTGAAGGAAGAGCCAGACTGGAATCGAGTCCCGGCGAAGGCGCGCAGACTGTTGCAGCGGTGTCTCGAAAAAGACCCGAAGCGGCGCCTGCGGGACATCGGCGATGCTTGGCCCCTTCTGGACGAGGCGCTCCTCCAGCCTGCCGCGAGTACTCGATTGCCATGGGCGGTGGCCGGAGCATTCGCACTCGTGGCGGCCATCGTGCTTTGGGCGCCGTGGCGCGGCGCCGTGCGCCGCGTCGAACAACCCCCCGTGCGGCTGGACCTCGATCTCGGTCCGGATGTATCCTTCGGGTCCACCACCGGCCCCGCCGTGATTCTCTCGCCGGACGGGACACGGTTAGTGTTTGTCTCCCGAGGCCCGGACGGGACCAGTCGTCTTTTTACTCGCCGGCTGGACCTGCCCAAGGCTACCCAATTGTCAGGCACCGAGGGAGCGTATGCTCCGTTCTTTTCCCCGGACGGGCAATGGGTCGGGTTCTTCGCGCAAGGAAAGCTTAAAAAAACTCGCATCGATGGCGGCGAGCCCAACTCTCTGTGCGACGCGCCCGCCGGCCGGGGAGCCAGTTGGGGTGAGGATGGCAACATAGTCGCGGCCCTCGACCCACAGGTCGGTTTGTCACGGGTTCCCTCCGAGGGTGGAAAGGCTGTTCCCTTTACGGAGTTAGGCCTGGGAGAGATTTCCCATCGCTGGCCTCAGGTCTTGCCGGGAGGTAAGGCCGTACTGTTCACTGCGGGCGCTGAGTACGCAAACTTCGCCCGAGCCGGAATTGCGGTCGTTTCTCTGAAGGACCGCCGGAAGAAGATTGTGCTTGAGCACGCGGGCATGTATCCCCGGTATCTGCCAAGCGGTCATCTCGTTTACGTGACGAAGGGGACCCTTTTCGCAGTACCTTTTGATCTGGACCGGTTGGAGGTACGGGGCGCCGCCGCACTACTGGAGGAGGAGGTGTCCAGCGAACCAAGTTTCGGGTCTGCTCAGATCGACTTCTCGCGTAGCGGAACGATCGCGTACCGGAGTGGCAGGACGGAAGCGCTGAGGACCATTGAATGGCTGGACGGCGCGGGAAAAACTGCACCTCTTTGGACCGAGCCGGCCGCCTACGCGCATCCGCATTTGTCGCCGGACGGCAGCCGCTTGGCATTGCTCGTGAATCAAGGAACGAGCTCCGATCTCTGGATTTACGACTGGCAGCGAGGCAGCAAGACCCGCCTGACCGACGGTATAGTGGCCTCGAATCCGGCGTGGAGCCCCGACGGCCGGTTCGTGGTTTTCCGATCCGCCACAGGCATGTCGTGGACACGGGCGGACGGCGCGGGCAAACCACAGCCTCTGACGCAAAGCAAGACCATGCAGTTGCCAAGTTCCTTTACTCCCGACGGCACCCGGCTGGTCTATTCCGAATCGATTCCTGGGGTCGGGGGCGAGATCCGAACCGTGCCGGTGGAGAGCGCGTCTGGCCAGATGCGGGCCGGGGAGTCACGGTTGTTCCTGAAAACGTCGACCATCAATACCTTCGCGGTCCTCTCTCCCGACGGTCGATGGCTGGCTTATGCAGACGCCGCAGCCGGGATCTATGAAGTGTACGTGCGCGCCTTTCTGGACAATGGCACCCAGGTGCAGATTTCCAATGCCGGTGGGATCATGCCGGTGTGGTCTCGGAATGGACATGAGCTCTTCTATCGGGCGGAGGACCAGCGGATCATGCTGGCGAATTACGCAGTGCAGGGAGAGTCGTTTGTGGCGGACAAGCCGCGGGTATGGTTCGGAAAGCAGCTTGCGAACATCGGTCTGGCTGTGAACCTCGATCTCGCCCCCGACGGCAAGCGCTTCGCCGTGCTGATGCCGGCGGATAGCTCCGCGCCACGCGAGACCCAGAATCATGTAACGCTGGTGGTGAATTTCTTCGACGAAGTCCGCCGCCGGGTGGCGGCGCAAGGCAAATAACTATGCCTTTCTCTGCCGGCACTCGACTCGGCCCCTACGAAATCCTCGCTCCACTCGGCGCGGGCGGCATGGGCGAGGTGTACCGCGCCCGCGATCCGCGCATGGGCCGCGAAGTGGCCATCAAGGTATCCGCGGAGCGCTTCAGCGACCGCTTCGAGCGCGAGGTCCGCGCCGTGGCGGCGCTGAACCACCCCAACATCTGCCACCTTTACGACGTCGGACTCAACTACCTGGTGATGGAGTTGATCGAGGGCCCCACGCTGGCTGAGCGGATCAAAGAAGGTGCTATGCCGTTGGAGCAGGCGCTGCCGATAGCTCGCCAGATTGCCGATGCACTGGAAGCCGCACACGAAAAAGGGGTCATTCACCGGGACTTGAAACCAGCCAACATCAAAATCAAGCCCGACGGCGCGGTGAAGGTGCTGGATTTCGGGTTGGCGAAAATCGCGGAGCAGGCCGTGGCCGGAAGCCCCGAAAGCTCGCCGACGTTGACAATCGAGGCCACGCGCGTGGGTCAAATCCTGGGCACGGCGGCGTACATGTCACCGGAACAGGCGCGCGGAAAGACCGTCGATAAGCGCGCCGACATCTGGGCCTTCGGCGTAGTGCTGTATGAGATGCTGACCGGACGGCGCCTGTTCGAGGGCGAGACAATTTCAGACACGCTGGTTGCGGTACTGAAGGAAGAGCCAGACTGGAATCGAGTCCCTGGGAAGATGCGCCCGTTGTTGCGGAGCTGCCTGGAGAAGGACCCGAAGCGGCGGCTGCGCGATGTTGGCGATGCCTGGCGGCTGCTCGAAGATGCGCCATTGACGACCGCGAAGAACGGTCGGCTATGGAAAGTCGCCGCAGGAATACTCGCATTGCTAGCGATTGCACTGGGGGCGGCCCTGTGGCGCGGCGCCATGCGCCGCGTCGACCAACCCTCTGTGCGGCTGGATCTCGACCTCGGTCCTGATGTATCGCTTGGGTCCGCTATCGGACCCGCCGTGATTCTCTCGCCGGACGGTACGCGACTGGTGTTTGTCTCGCAAGGCGCGGACGGTAGTCGCTGCCTCTTTGTCCGTCGGCTGGATCATTCCAAAGCTGCGCGGTTGACAGGCACGGAGGGAGCCTATGCCCCTTTCTTCTCACCGGACGGGAAGTGGGTCGGATTCTTCGCGCAAGGAAAGCTGAAGAAGACGCGTCTTGAGGGCGGCGAGCCCTTCTCTTTGTGCGACGCGCCCTCCGGCCGGGGAGCCAGTTGGGGCGAGGATGGCAACATCATCGCTTCCCTCGACCAACAGAGTTTGTCACAGGTTCCAGCTGAGGGAGGGAAGGCTGTCTCGATCACGAAGTTGAATCGGGAGGTCGGAGAGACCACCCATCGCTGGCCGCAGGTCCTGCCGGGAGGCAAGGCCGTTCTCTTTACCACGAGCATGGCGTACGACTACGACGATGCCGGAATCGCGGTCGCGTGGCTGAAGGATCACCGGGTGAAGACTCTGATTGAGCACGCGGGCATGTACCCCCGGTACCTGCCGAGCGGTCATCTGGTCTATGTCACCAAGGGGACGCTTTTCGCGGTTCCTTTCGATCTCGACCGGTTGGAGCTGCAGGGCGCAGCCACGCCGCTGGAGGAGGTATCCAGCAATCCGAATGTCGGGTCTGCTCAGCTCGACTTCTCGCGAAGCGGAATACTCGCGTACCGGACTGGCGGGACCGAAGGGCTGAGGACCATGCAATGGCTGGATAGCACGGGGAAAACCGTATCTCTGGGGATTGAGCCGGCCTACTACACGTCTCCGCGTTTCTCCCAAGACGGCGGCCGCTTGGCCTATGTGGTGAGTCAAGGGTCAAGTTCAGACGTGTGGATCTACGACTGGCGGCGAGGCATCAAAACCCGCTTGACCAACGGTTGGAACGCCTATCCGGTTTGGAGTCCCGACAGTCGGTTCGTGGTTTTCCAGGCGCTTGGAGGTATGTTCTGGACACGTGCAGATGGGGCAGGAAAACCACAGCCTCTGACGCAGAGCAAGGCCAGGCAGTTGCCGGCTTCCTTCACTCCCGATGGCACGCGTCTGGTCTTTTCCGAAGTGACTCCCGGCGCCGGGGCCGAGATCCGAACCGTGCCGGTGGAGAGCGGGTCCGGAAAGCTACGGGCCGGAGAGCCGCAGTCGTTCCTCAAAATGCCCGCCAACGCGTTCGCGGCCTTCTCTCCCAACGGTCGATGGCTGGCGTATGCCAATACCGAAGCTGGGCAGTACGAAGTGTACGTCCGGTCCTTTCCGGACAAGGGCGCCCAAGTGCAAATCTCCAATGCTGGTGGAGTCATGCCGGTGTGGTCTCGGAACGGACATGAGCTCTTCTATCGCACCGAGGACCAACGGATTATGGTGGCGAATTACACAGTGAAGGGAGAGTCGTTTGTGGCGGACAAGCCGCGGGTATGGTTCGGAAAACAGCTTGCGAACATCGGTTTGGACGTGAACTTCGATCTTGCCCCCGACGGCAAGCGCTTCGTCGTGCTGATGCCGGCGGATAGCTCCGAGCCGCGCGAAACCCAGAGTCACGTCAAGATTGTGACAAACTTCTTCGACGAAGTCCGCCGCCGCATGGCGGCGCAAGGTAAGTAGCCATGCCTCTCGCTAACGGAACCCGTCTCGGCCCCTACGAAATCCTCGCGCCCCTCGGCGCCGGCGGCATGGGCGAGGTGTACCGCGCCCGCGATCCGCGCATGGGTCGCGAAGTCGCCATCAAGGTCTCCGCAGAGCACTTCAGCGATCGCTTCGAGCGCGAGGTGCGCGCAGTCGCGGCCCTGAATCACCCCAACATCTGCCACCTCTACGACGTCGGACCCAACTACTTGGTGATGGAGCTGATCGAGGGCGACTCTCCCAAAGGCCCGCTGCCTCTGGAAGAAGCGCTGCGCATCGCGCGCCAGATTGCCGACGCGCTAGAAGCCGCGCACGAGAAAGGAATCATCCATCGCGACTTGAAACCCGCTAACATCAAGATCACCCCCGACGGCACGGTGAAGGTGCTGGACTTCGGGTTGGCGAAAAGAACTGAGCCGGCAGCGTCCGCGGAGAATCCGGAGGTTTCGCCGACCCTGACGATTGAAGCCACGCGGGCAGGCCAAATCCTCGGTACAGCGGCGTACATGGCGCCCGAACAGGCACGCGGAAAGACCGTAGACAAGCGGGCCGACATCTGGGCCTTCGGCGTGGTGCTGTACGAACTGCTTACCGGGCGGCGGCTGTTCCATGGCGAGACAATCTCGGACACGTTGGTTGCGGTGCTAAAAGAAGAGCCAGACTGGAATCGAGTCCCGGTGAAAGCGCGGCAGTTGCTGCGGAGTTGCCTGGAGAAGGACCCGAGGCGGCGGCTGCGCGACATCGGCGACGCTTGGCGGCTGCTCGAAGATGCGCCCGTCCGGATTGCGGCCAAGTCTCGATTGCCGTGGGCAGTTGCTGGAGTACTGGCAGTGGTGGCGGCCATCGCGCTGGTGGCGCCTTGGCGCGGCGTCACACGCCCGACCGAACAACCCTCTGTGCGCCTGGACCTCGACCTCGGTCCCGATGTATCGCTTGGGTCCTCCACCGGACCCGCAGTGATCCTCTCACCGGACGGTACACGTCTGGTGTTTGTCTCGCAAGGTCCCGAAAGAATCCCCCGCCTCTTTGCCCGCCGGCTGGACCAGCCCAAGGCGACGCCGCTGGCGAAGACCGAGGGAGCGTATGCTCCTTTCTTTTCGCCGGACGGGCAATGGGTCGGGTTCTTCGCGCAAGGAAAGCTGAAGAAAACCCGGATCGATGGCGGCGAGCCGATGTCTTTGTGCGATGCGCCCGCAGGCCGAGGAGCCAGTTGGGGCGAGGATGGGAACATCATAGCGGCCCTCGACTCACAAGTCGGTTTATCGCAGGTTCCAGTGGAGGGAGGAAAGGCTGTTTCTGTCACGAATTTTGGTCCTGGAGAGAGTACCCATCGCTGGCCGCAGGTCTTACCTCGCGGCAAGGCCGTGCTGTTCAACGCGAGCAATGCGTCCGGAAACTTCGACGAAGCCGGAATCGCGGTCGTGTCTCTGACGGATCACCGGAGGAAAACTCTGCTCGAGCATGCAGGGATGTATCCTCGGTACCTGCCGAGCGGTCATCTTGTCTATGTGACGAAGGGAACGCTGTTCGCCGTACCCTTCGATCTGGAGCGGTTGGAGGTGCGGGGCGCCGCCACGCTATTAGAAGCTGTATCGATCAGCCCGGCTCTCGGGTTCGGTCAGCTCGACTTCTCGCGAAGCGGAACCCTCGCGTACCGGACTGGTGGGACGGAAGGACTGAGAACGATTCAATGGCTGGATGGCACTGGAAAGACCGAATCTCTCCTCACCGAGCCGGCCGTCTACCTAAATCCTAAGTTATCTCCGGACGGAAGCCGCTTGGCCTACCACGTCAGCGAAGGGTCTACCTCAGACCTCTGGATTTACGACTTGCAGCGAGGCAGCAAGACGCGTTTGACCAACGGCCTTGTAACCATACATGATGTGTGGAGCCCCGACGGCCGGTTCGTGGTTTTCAATTCGCCCGGAGGCATATTCTGGACACGGGCGGACGGCTCGGGCAACCCACAGCCTCTGACCGAGAGCAAGAGCCAGCGGTTGCCGACTTCCTTTACTCCCGACGGCACGCGCCTGGTATTTTCCGAACTGACTCCTGCCGGGACCGAGATCCGAACCGTGCGGGTGGAGAGTGGCTCCGGCCAGGTGCGGGCGGGGGAGCCGCAGGTGTTCCTCAAAACATCGGCCCTCCTAAACTTCGCGGCCTTCTCTCCCGACGGACGATGGCTCGCCTATGCGGACGCCCCAGCCGGGAGCTACGAAGTGTACGTGCGGGCCTTTCCGGACAATGGCGCCAAAGTGCAGATTTCCAACGCCGGTGGCACGCTCCCGGTCTGGTCTCGGAATGGACATGAGCTGTTCTACCGCACCGATGACAACCGGATCATGGTGACGAATTACACGGTGAAGGGAGAGTCGTTTGTGCCGGAGAAGCCGCGGGTGTGGTCTCCAAAGCAGCTTGCGAACCTTGGACTGACTCCGAACTACGATCTCGCCCCCGACGGCAAGCGCTTCGTCGCGCTGATGCCGGCGGAGAGCGCGCAGCCACGAGAAGTCCAGAATCATGTAACGCTGGTGGTGAACTTCTTCGACGAAGTCCGCCGCCGCGTTGCGGCGCAAGGCAAATGACCATGCCTCTCTCCGTCGGCACTCGATTCGGCCCTTACGAGATCCTGGCGCCTCTCGGCGCGGGCGGCATGGGCGAAGTGTACCGCGCCCGCGATCCGCGCATGGGCCGCGAAGTGGCCATCAAGGTCTCCGCGGAGCACTTCAGCGATCGCTTCGAGCGCGAGGTCCGCGCAGTCGCGGCCCTGAATCACCCCAACATCTGCCACCTCTACGACGTCGGACCCAACTACTTGGTAATGGAGCTGATCGAGGGCCCCACGCTGGCCGAGCGGATCAAAGAAGGCGCTCTGCCGCTCGAAGAGTCGCTGAAAATCGGCCGCCAGATTGCCGACGCGCTGGAGGTCGCGCACGAGAAAGGAATCATCCATCGCGACTTGAAACCCGCCAACATCAAGATCACTCCCGACGGCGCAGTGAAGGTGCTGGATTTCGGGTTGGCGAAAAGAACTGAGCCGGCAGCGCCCGCGGAGAATCCGGAGGTTTCGCCGACCCTGACGATTGAAGCCACGCGGGCGGGTCAAATCCTGGGAACGGCGGCATACATGGCGCCCGAGCAGGCACGGGGTAAGACGGTAGACAAGCGCGCGGACATCTGGGCCTTCGGCGTGGTGCTGTACGAAATGCTCACAGGCCGTCGGCTGTTTGATGGCGAGACGATCTCGGACACGCTCGTTGCGGTGCTAAAAGAAGAGCCAGACTGGAATCAAGTCCCGGCGAAGACCCGCCCGTTGTTGCGGAGCTGCCTGGAGAAAGATCCTAAGAGGAGACTGCGCGATATCGGCGACGCGTGGCGCCTGCTCGAAGAAGCGCCATTGACGACCGCGAAGAACGGCCGGCTATGGAAAGTCGCCGCAGGAATACTCGCATTGCTAGCGATTGCACTGGGGGCGGCCCTGTGGCGCGGCGCTACGCCCCCCATCGAACAACCTCCCGCCCTACGTCTGGACCTCGACCTCGGTCCTGATGTATCGCTTCGCTCCCCCATCGGACCCGCGGGGCTTCTCTCGCCCGACGGGACACGGCTAGTGTTTGTCTCCCAAGGCCCGAACGGGACTAGTCGTCTTTTTACTCGCCTGCTGGACCAGCCCAAAGCTACCCAGTTGACAGGCACCGAGGGAGCCTATACTCCCTTCTTCTCGCCGGACGAGCAGTGGGTCGGGTTCTTCGCCCAAGGAAAGCTGAAGAAGACTCGGGTTGATGGCGGCGACCCTGTCTCTCTATGCGACGCACCTGCCGGTCGCGGCGCCAGTTGGGGCGAGGATGGCAGCATCATCGCCGCCCTCGACGCGCAAGTCGGTTTGTCACGGGTTCCGCAAGAGGGAGGAAACCCTGTTTCCGTCACGACGCTGAGTCCTGGAGAGACAACTCATCGCTGGCCGCAGGTCTTGCTGGGAGGTAAGGCCGTGCTGTTCAATGCAAGCATCGCCTACGGAAACTTCGACGAAGCCGAAATCGCGGTCGTGACTCTGCAGGACCATCGGAGGAAGACTGTGCTTGAGCATGCAGGCATGTACCCCCGTTACCTGCCGAGCGGTCACCTGGTCTACGTGACAAAGGGAACCATGTTCGCCGTACCTTTTGATCCCGACCGGTTGGAAGTGCGGGGCGCAGCCACGCGGTTGGCGGAGGTGTCGATCAACCCGGCATTGGGGTCTGCGCAGCTCGACTTCTCGCGAAGCGGAACCCTCGCGTACCGGACTGGCGGGAGGGAAGGGCTGAAGACCCTTCAATGGCTGGATGGCGCGGGAAAAACCGAATCGCTCAAGACCGAGCCTGCCTTCTACGTGCATCCTCGCTTGTCTCCGGACGGCAGCCGCTTGGCCTATTTGGTGGGTCAAGGGTCGAGCACGGACCTCTGGATCTATGACTTGCAGCGAGACAAAACGACTCGCTTGACCAACGGTATTGTGACCTCAAGTGCGGCATGGAGCCCCGACGGAAGATTCGTGGTTTTCCCGGCGGCCGGAGGTATCTTCTGGACACGTGCAGATGGGGCGGGCAAACATCGGCCGCTCACGCAGAGCAGAGGCAATCCGATACAATCAACTTCCTTCAATTCCGATGGCACGCGGCTGGTCTATTCCGAACAGATTCCCGGTGGTGGCGCTGAGATTCGAACCGTGCCGGTGGACAGCAGGTCTGGGCAGCTACAAGCCGGGAAGCCGGAGCTTTTCCTGAACACGGCAGCCCTCCTTGCGTTCCCGGCCTTCTCTCCGGACGGACGATGGCTGGCCTATGCGGATGCCCCGGCTGGGATTTATGAGGTGTACGTGCGGGCCTTCCCGGACAATGGTACCCAGGTGCAGATTTCCAACGCTGGCGGGACGATGCCGAAGTGGTCTCGAAATGGACATGAGCTGTTCTACCGCACCGAGGACAACCGGATCATGGTGGCGAATTACTCGGTGAAGGGCGAGTCGTTTGTGGCGGAGAAGCCGCGGGTGTGGTCTGCAAAGCAGCTTGCGAACCTTGGCTTGGCTGTGAACTTCGATCTTGCTCCCGACGGCAAGCGTTTCGTCGTCTTGATGCCCGCGGAAAGCCCCGAGCCGCGCGAGACTCAGAGCCACGTCAAGATTGTGACAAACTTCTTCGACGAAATCCGGCGCCGAGTGGCGGCGGGTAGCAAATAACTATGCCCCTCTCCANCGGCCCCTACGAAATCCTCGCTCCACTCGGCGCGGGCGGCATGGGCGAAGTGTACCGCGCCCGCGATCCGCGCATGGGCCGCGAAGTTGCCATCAAAGTATCCGCGGAGCGCTTCAGCGACCGCTTCGAGCGTGAGGTCCGCGCAGTCGCGGCGCTGAATCATCCCAACATCTGCCACCTGTACGACGTCGGCCCCGACTACTTGGTGATGGAGCTGATCGAGGGACCCACGCTGGCCGAGCGGATCAAAGAGGGCGCTATCCCGCTGGAAGAGTCGCTGCAAATCGGCCGTCAGATTGCCGACGCGCTGGAGGCCGCGCACGAGAAAGGCATCATCCATCGCGACTTGAAGCCCGCCAACATCAAGATCAAACCGGACGGTGTGGTGAAGGTGCTCGATTTCGGGTTGGCGAAGATGGCCGAACCCGCCCCGTCTGGCGAGAATCCGGAGATTTCGCCGACCCTGACCGTGCACCAGGCCACGCGCGCCGGCTTGATCCTGGGGACGGCCGCGTACATGGCGCCCGAGCAAGCACGCGGAAAGACGGTCGACAAACGCGCCGACATCTGGGCCTTCGGCGTGGTGCTGTACGAGATGCTGACCGGGCAGCGGCTGTTCGAGGGAGAAACAGTCTCGGACACGCTCGTTGCAGTGCTGAAGGAAGAACCGGAGTGGGAGCGAGTCCCGGTGAAGGCGCGCCGACTGTTGCAGCGGTGTCTGGAAAAAGATCCGAAGCGGCGGCTGCGGGACATCGGTGACGCTTGGGGGCTGCTCGAAGATGCGCCCCTCCAGACCGCCGCGAGAACTCGATTGCCGTGGGCGGCGGCGGGAGTACTGGCGGTGGCTTTAGCGATTGCGCTGGCAGCGCTTTGGCGCTTTAACCGGCCGGCTGAAACGACGCCGCAATCCCCAGTCCGACTTGACCTCGATCTCGGTTCTGATATATCGTTCGGGTCCACCACCACCGGACCGTCGGTGATTCTCTCGCCCGACGGAACACGGCTGGTGTTTGTGTCACAAGGTGCGGACGGTTTGCGCCGCCTCGTCACGCGCCGGCTGGATTCGCCTAAGGCCGCGCTCCTGGCGGGTACTGAAGGGGCGCAGGGCCCGTTTTTCTCTCCGGACGGACAATGGGTCGGGTTCTTCGCGCAAGGAAAGCTGAAGAAGACTCGGATCGACGGTGGCGAGCCCGTCACTCTGTGCGACGCGCATCAGGGCCGGGGAGCCAGTTGGGGCGAGGACGGCAGCATCGTCGCAGCGCTTGGCACCGAGGAGAGTTTGTCACAGATTCCCCCCGAGGGAGGAAAGACCGTCTCTGTCACCAATTTGAGTCTTGGAGAGACCACGCATCGCTGGCCGCAGATCTTGCCTGGAGGTAAAGCCGTCCTGTTTACTGCAAGTACAGCCTTTGGAAATTTCGACGAGGCAGGAATCGCGGTCGTCTCTCTGACGGATCACCGGAAGAAAACCCTGATCGAGCATGCAGGCATGTACCCTCGTTATCTGCCGAGCGGTCATTTGATCTACGTGACGAAGGGAACACTGTTCGCTGTGCCGTTTGATGTGAACCGCTTGGAGGTGCGGGGCGGCCCCACGCTGTTGGACAAGGTATCGAGCAACCCGACCATTGGGTTTGCTCAAATCGACTTCTCGCGAACTGGAACGCTCGCGTACCGCACTGGCGGGGCGGAAGAGCTGAGGACCATTCAATGGCTCGATCACGCGGGGAACACCGTACCTCTCGGGACTGAACCGGCCTTTTATATCTTTCCGCGCTTGTCGCCGGACGGCAGCAGCCTGGCCGTTGCGGTGGCTCAAGGGGCGAGCACAGACCTCTGGATTTATGACCTGAAGCGAGGCAGCCGGACTCGCTTGACCAATGGTATTGTGACCGGCTATCCGGTATGGAGTCCCGACGGCCGGTTCTTGGTTTTCGGCGTGACCGGAGGTATGTCCTGGGCCCGAGCGGACGGCGCGGGGATACTACAGCCCCTGACGCAGAGCAAGACCTTGCAGGTGCCAGGTTCTTTTGCCCCCGATGGCACGCGCCTAGTCTTTTCCGAGCAGACTCGGGGAGGAGGCGAGATACGAACCGTACCGGTCGACAGCGGATCCGGCGGGCTACGGGCAGGAGAGTCGCAGCTGTTCCTCAAAACGTCTATCGCGAATGCATCCCCGGCTTTCTCTCCCGATGGACGATGGCTGGCCTATGCGGACGCCCCATCCGGGATCTTTGAAGTGTACGTGCGGGCCTTTCCGGACAATGGCAACCAGGTACAGGTCTCCAACTCCGGCGGTATGATGCCGCTGTGGTCTCAGAATGGACATGAGCTGTTCTATCGGACCGAGAACCAGCGGACCATGGTGGCGAATTACACCATGAAAGGGGGAACGCTTGAGCCGGAGAAGCCGCGGGTATGGGTCGCGAAACAGCTTGCGAACAGCGGTGTGGCCCCGAACTATGATCTCGCCCCCGACGGGAAGCGCCTGGTCGTGCTGATGCCGGCGGAAAGCCCCGAGCCGCGAGAAGGGCAGAATCACGTAACGCTGGTGGTAAATTTCTTCGACGAAGTCCGCCGCCGCGTGGCGGCGCAAGGCAAATAATCGGCCGTTCGATCACAACCATTGCAAATATCGCCATTCGGAAGCAAACACGCGTGTTAGCTTCATCCAATCGAGTCGCCAGTGGCAGGATCTCAGCCTTTGCGTGCTAAGAAGAAAGAGGACGCGATATTTGACAACTGAATATTTCATCAGCGCGAGACCAGCCCAGCCCTGTGAACGCGAAAAACGGGTGGCGGCAGACTACGTTTCTGCCGCCACTCGAGCCCAATTCTGGCAGACATCTACAATGAATACCCTGATATAGCGCGGTGCGCCACATGTGACGCAGATATGCACACTTTGGACAACCCGGCTCTCTGGTAGGATCAGAAGTAGAGATTCAAACCTGTGCAAAACGTTTCCATTCACAAGGCCAGCGACCTGCCGCAAAACGTGAGATCCGCCGTCGAGCAACTCCTGGGCAGACCGATCGAGGCTGACGAGGAAATCAGCGTGGTCGCAGTCCCGCCACAAGACGTGCCGCCTTCCAAGAACCGAGCGGAGGTTACCCGAAAACTCGTAGCCCTTCTCGACCGGTGCGCCAAGAAAGTCGCCGACATCTCCGATCGGGATCTTGATATCGCGATCGATGAGGCCGTCGATCATGTGCGGCACAGCCGCGGATGAGAATCGTCCTCGATACCAACTTGTGCGGGCTCACGCGAATGCCAAGGGGCCCGCCAAGGAACTGCTTCGGATTATCGTCGACTCAACGGAACACACACTGGTGCTGTCGCCCTTCCTGCTTCACGAGTTGGAGAGAGTGTTCTCCTACCAGCGGATTCGGGCGCTATCGAAACTCACGGACGACGAGATTGCCGACTACCTCAGTTATCTTCCAGCTACGAACGTTTCAGAGGTTGTATTCCCTGGCCCGGCTCCCCGCGTCGTACCGTCAGATGCCGATGATGATCCGGTCGTACACACCGCTGTTGTCGGCCGGGCTGACGTCCTTTGCACTTTGAACCGCCATTTTTTCGATCCTGTCGTCGTCAGCTATTGCCAAGAACGCGGTGTGGCCATTGCGACCGACCTCACTGTTCTCGGCTGGCTGCGTAAATGAGGCCTGGTATTTGTATTGCGCTGCATTACATCATAATATGGGTGAGTGGACCGCCAAACAATCAGCTTCCGGCTGGAGACTAAAAAAAAAGAGGCACTCGACGCTATTGCGGCTACCTTGGATCGGGATCGCAGCTACATCCTGAACGAAGCCATTGACGCCTATCTCGAAGTCCACAGGTGGCAGATCGAGCATATCAAGGAAGGAATTCGCCAGGCCGACGCTGGGGAATTCGCTAGCGACGCCGAGGTTACGGCTGCCTTCGCGCGCTGGCGCAAGTGAAGGTTCGTTGGACACGCCTGGCTCTGGCTGACCTCGACAGCGCCTATGAATATGTAGCGACCGATAGTCCCTCCGCAGCCGAGCGGCTCATCGATCGAATTGAACAAGCCGTCGCCGTGCTTGGCCGGCACCCAGCAGCAGGGCGCTCCGGCCGAATCCATGGAACTCGGGAACTTGTAATTACCGGGACGCCGTTTATTGTCCCGTACCGCGTCCGTGGAAACAAAGTCGAGTTGCTAGCCCTCATCCAGGCTCCCGCAAATGGCCCACAGCCTTGTAACCATCCCCGCAAGCCTCGGTATTCACCATTTGGAGCCGGGACAAGCAATTTTTCTTCGAACCTAACCCGGCTTCATTGCGTACGTCCAAGTGATGAGCATGCGCGCCGCCGGGGTGTGGCTACCAATAAGGAGTCGACGTGATTACAGACGACAGGACGCTGATTTCGCTTACGAGCGTTTCCAAGGTCTTTACCACCGACGAAGTGGAAACCCATGCGCTTGCGGGGATCGAGCTGAACATCCGCAAGGGCGAGTACGTCTCCATTTCCGGCCCGTCGGGTTGCGGAAAATCGACCCTGCTCGCGATTCTAGGATTGCTCGACACGCCATCGGATGGCACGTATGTCCTGAATGAAACCAAGGTCGACAAAATGAAGCTCTCCGAACGGGCGCGCGTGCGCAATCGCGAGATCGGCTTCATCTTCCAGGCATTCAATCTGATCGGCGACCTGACCGTCTACGAAAACGTCGAACTGCCGCTCACCTACCGCAACATGCCCTCGTCCGAACGCAAGGAACTGGTGCGCGATGCGCTGGAGCGCGTCGGCATGTCGCATCGCATGAAGCACTATCCGTCGCAGCTATCGGGCGGCCAGCAGCAGCGTGTCGCGGTAGCGCGGGCGCTGGCTGGGCGTCCGTCCATCATGCTCGCCGACGAGCCTACAGGGAACCTCGATTCCGCCAACGGCGAGGCGGTGATGGCGCTGCTGAGCGAACTGCACAAAGAAGGCGCAACCATTTGCATGGTTACGCACGATCCGCGCTACGCCCGTTGCGCCGAGCGCAGCATTACATTGTTCGATGGCCGGATTGTGGAAGAATCCGTGACGGCCTCGGCGTAGCTATCTCCCGGTCCCGAGACGAAAGTTCACTTCAATAGTGACCGTCACATCCGTGGGTTTACCACCCCGGGTCGCGGGTTTGAAGCGCCATTTCTGGACGGCTTCAATGGCCTTCTCGTCCAGGCCCATGCCGAGCGGGCGCACGATATGGACATTGCGCGGCGTTCCATCCGCGCCCACCACGATAGAAAGCACCACGGTCCCCATATATTGCGCCTTCCGGGCTTCCTCGCTGTAGCTCGGTTCCACCCTGTAGATCAACGTCGGCGCGGTCGCATTCGCGTTCGAAGGAGTGGGGACCGAGGTCGCTGGCGCGGGTCTCCCACCACGGACGAAATCCAACGTGCAATGCACAGGAACCCCTGCGGGATCGAATCGCCAGCCGGAAAGCAAAATGCTCGTGACTTCGGCTTCCCATTTCGGATCGGAAGATTTCGCCGCTCGGACATTGCGCGGATAACCGGTCTCATCCACGTCGAACGAAAGCGTCACCGCGCCAGTTTCCTCGCTGCCGGAAAGCGGCGGATATTTCGCGCTGACCAAGATCGGCCGGGAAGCGCCTTCGGGTAGCTGGAACGCCGCGCCCGCAAGGTGCCAGGCGCGCGCTTCCAGGAGAAGACGGAAATTCACCTCGATGGTAGCCATCACGTCGACCGGATTCCCTTCCTTGAGGCCGGGTTTGAATCGCCAGCCGGAAACGGCCTTGATGGCCATCTCGTCCAGCCCAAGACCGAGTGATCGGAGGACGCGCAAATCCCGAGTCTGGCCATCGGCCGAAACGATGAGCGAAAGCCTGACCGTCCCTTCCAATTTGGCGACGCGCGCCTCCTCGGAGTATTGGGGTTCCTGCTTTTCGACGATCGCCGGCGCACTGACGCCGCCTCCGGCGCGGTAAACTCCCGGCGGCAAGGCAGGCGGTTGAGCGGTAACGCTCATGCACGCCAGGGCGCTTGCCCAGCAGTAAAGCCGCCACATGCGGATAGGATAGCAGGCACATTAATCCTTCGTAAGCTTCGAGTCAAAACCGCTTCTCTTGTGTTTCTCAGCTCAGGAGGAGTGAGCGTGAAGGCGTTCGCTGCGGTAGTAATTTTCTTCTTGGTGACGCTGGCGGTTTTCACCCGGGCCGTATCCCACGGTGGCACAAGCTTCAGCCTGTGGAATTGAAGCGCGCGACAAGGTCCGCCGGACAGTACAATAAGGCTTGCATGAAAATCCTGGTCACCGGGGGTGCGGGATTCATCGGGTCTTGCTTCGTCCGCCTCGCACTCCAGAATCCCGCGATCGAGATCGTCAACGTCGACGCGCTCACCTACGCCGGCAATCTCGAAAACCTGGCGTCCGTGGCCGATCATCCGCGCTATAGCTTTGTTAAAGCCGATATCTGCGACCTCGAAGGATTGCGCCGCATCTTCGAAGCGGCAAAGCCCGATGCGGTAGTGCACTTCGCCGCGGAGTCGCACGTCGATCGCAGCATTTTCGCTCCTCAGCCCGTGTTCGAAACCAACTTGCGCGGCACCTTCAACCTGCTCGAGACCATGCGGGCGCAGCGGGTCGCCCGGTTCATACACGTTTCGACCGACGAAGTATACGGCAGTCTCACGGCGCCGCTCGAAGCGGATGAGAATTTTCCGTTGCAGCCCAGCAGCCCGTATTCCGCGGCCAAGGCCGGCTCCGATTTGCTCGCGCTCGGCTATTTCAAGACTTACAAGCTTCCGGTCATCGTAACGCGCGCTTCGAATAACTACGGCCCGTACCAGTTTCCCGAAAAACTGATTCCGTTGATGATTTCGAATGCGCTCGAAGACAAGCGTCTGCCCGTTTACGGCGACGGCCTGCAAGTGCGCGACTGGCTGTTTGTGGAAGACCACTGCCGCGCGCTGCTGAGCATCCTGGAGCAGGGCCGCGATGGCGAGATCTACAATATCGGTGGGAACCGGTCGCTACCGAATAAGGAGGTAGTGGACCGAATCCTGGCGATCACAGGGAAGCCTTCGAGCCTGATCGAGTACGTCACGGATCGGCCGGGGCACGATCGCCGCTACGCGCTGTCGAGCGCCAAGCTGGCCAAGGAAACCGGCTGGTCGCCCCAAATGGATTTCGAGCGCGGTCTGGAGGCGACGGTGGATTGGTACCGGACGCATCAGGATTGGGTGCAGCACGTCCGCTCCGGCGAGTACCAAACCTATTACGCGCGAAATTACGACAATCGCAAGCGCGAGCTGAGCGGAATCAGTTCGGGCCGCGCTACTTGATTGCGATCTGGACCTGGTTGGCGGTTTGGCCGTCCACCGTCACGACAACCACCTGCTGGCCCGTGCCGCGCAGCGCCGCCGGGATCAGAATGTTCACCTGATCGAGACCGGCGAACGTCTGTTGATCGCCGGCAAAGGTCAATGTGGCAGCCATCGGTCCGATGGTCGCCGTCACGTTGGTCGACGCGCTGCGATGTCGGATACCGGTCCCGTAGAGCTGGAGAAACACCTGATCGGAAGATGAGCCGAGGTCAATCGGCGCCGGAACGCAGTTCCTGCCGGAAGAATCGCACTGCGCGACCGGCTGCAGGCTCTGGCTCATATCGGAGTGGACGGTCAAGGCGTTGGCGGCCGCTACTCCCTGGCCCGTCTGGCTGAGAGTGAACAGACCAGGCGCAACATTCTGGATCAGTGCCGTGCCCGTGGACACTGTTCCATCGGAACTCGTGACGGTGATGGTAGCCGTGCCGTTGGTGGTACCGGCCGGGACCGCGTAGTTCACTTGGAACGGTGACACGTAGAACAGCGGCGCCATGCGTTCGTTGCCGGCGCTGTCCTTCACCTTAACCGTGGTTCCGCCGAGCGTCGTCTGTAGCGGAAGAGATGACGCCGGTAGCGTTGTCGTCGCCAGGTTGCTTCCGTATGCGGATGCGATTGCATCCGCTGCGAGGCTCCAGGAGCCGGTCGGTGTCAGCGTGCTGCTCACGGTTCCGCTCGAATGCACCAGCGTCTGCGGCGCGGGCGGATAGTTGGAGCCGTTCACGCTCAGGATCACCGGCAATCTTGGCTGCTGCGAGAAATCGAACGCGTCGTACATGTCGAGCGCGTTATTGTCCCTGGCTTGCATCGGCGTAATACCGAAGCGCTCTTCCACGATCTTCAACCACGACTCGAACGAGTAGGTTTTGTGATCGATGTAGCCCTGGCGCGCGTACGGACTGATCACCAAACCTGGAACGCGGATTCCCAGACCATACTGGTCTGGCGACGGCGGGGGAACGTGGTCGTAGAATCCGCCCCAGTCGTCCCAGCAGATGAAAATGGCGGTGGTGGCCCACTGCGGGCCTTGCATGACGGCGTTCACCAGTCCGGTAACGTAATTCTGGCCGGTGCTCAGCCTGGCGGGCGGATGTTCGCTCACCGGACTCGATGGGATTACCCAACTCACCTGCGGAAGCGTGCCGTTCATCGCATCCTTGACGAATTGCGAAGCATCCACCAGGCGGCTCCACTGCGCGGGATCGTTCTTTACGGCGGGAAAAGCCGGCAACGGATTCCAGAGCGTGTACTTGTCAAACGCCTGGACCTCCGGATTGCCATCCAGCTCTCCGGGAGAAGAACCGGCCGTGACGTAATATTTCCAATCGATCTTGCCGCTGGTGAGCAGTTCGGTAATCTCGGGGAATGTGTAGGTGGTTGGCCTGGCTTGGCCGGTGCCGATGTAGCCGCCGCTCTGCGCGGCGAGCATATAGAGATGCGCCGGAAGGCTGTACGAACGCACGGATTCGAACATGCGGTCCTGCAGGACATACAGATTCGCGTAACTCCAGTAGTTCGGAAGCTCGTGGTAATCGTGCCACCCCATCACGTCGCGTGGGTCGGTGCCGGGCGAGCAATTGGGAGCGGGCGGCTGGCAGTTGGAGCTGGGGTTAAAGTTGCTGTACGAACGGATCAGGAACCCGTCCATTTTGCCACCGTCGATGTCCGCCTGCGCGTCCACCCAGTTGTGGGGACCGCCACGATTGACGTCGTTCGTGTCATGGAATGGCTTGACGCAGGGCCCGCCGCCAGGATCGGCGATGCAGATGTTAGGAGGGAGACCTTCGGCGCCGGGGTAGGTGCCGAAGTATTCGTCCAGGCTGCGATTCTCCTGCATAATGAACACGAAATGTTCGATCTTCACGAGTCCGGGCGGCATCGCGAGCGGCGGAGCGGTCCGCGCATGCGGAGTAAGGAGCATGCCGCCGACCAGTGCCACAACCGGCAGCACGGCGCTGATCCACCGGTAAGAATATTGGCCCATACTTGCATAAACCCAGGTGCCATGCGGACGTTGCTGGTAGCCGGATAAAGAATGCGACTACCACTCGGCTGCGCCCCTGATCCAAGCAGACCATGAGATCGTTGACCAGACAGCCTCGTCAAATTGTCGCGGTTGACCTTGTGCCAGGCATGGATGGAGTTTCCACCGCGCCGCCTCTTGCGTTACAATCGAATCACCCGATGAAATTCGGCGTCGTCGTCTTCCCTGGCAGCAACTGCGATCACGACGCGTGGTTTGCGGTTTCAAACAATCTCGGACAACAAGCGGAAATGATCTGGCACGATGCCATCAGTGTCGGCGACGTCGATGCCGTCATCCTTCCTGGTGGATTCGCTTACGGCGACTACCTGCGCTGCGGCGCGATCGCGAAATTCTCGCCGGTGATGCAGAGCGTGCGCAAGTTCGCCGCGGGCGGCGGCCTGGTGCTGGGCATCTGCAACGGATTCCAGATCCTGGTGGAGTGCGGGATGCTGCCGGGAGCGCTGGTCCGGAATCGCGGACTGAAGTTCATTTGCAAGCCTGTGCCGCTGCGCGTCGAAACCACCAACTCGCCGTTTACCGCGGGCGCCGTCAAGGGCCAGCGTTTGATGCTTCCCATCGCGCACGGTGAAGGCTGCTACATCGCGGACGAGCGCACGCTCGATCAGCTCGAAGCCGAAGACCGCGTGGTGCTGCGCTATCTCGACAATCCGAACGGGTCCATGCGCGACATCGCGGGTATTCTAAACGAAGGACGCAACGTGATGGGCCTGATGCCGCATCCGGAGCGCGCGAGCGAGCCGCTCATGGGGTCGAGCGACGGCCTGGTGATTTTGCAGTCGATGGTTACCGCCGCAACGCAGGCACTCGTGTGACACCAGCCGTCGTCGAAGCCCACCAACTCACCGGCGCTGAGTACGAGAAAATCGTTTCGCTGCTGGGGCGCGAGCCCACTTACACCGAGCTGGGCATCTTCAGCGTGATGTGGAGCGAGCACTGCTCGTACAAGAGCTCGCGCATTCACCTGAAGAAACTTCCCACGCGCAGCGCGTTGGTGCTGCAAGGGCCGGGAGAGAACGCGGGGATCATCGACATCGGGGAGGACTACGCGATCGCTTTCAAGATCGAATCGCATAACCATCCCAGCTTCATCGAGCCGTTTCAGGGCGCGGCCACGGGCGTGGGCGGCATCCTGCGCGACATTTTCACCATGGGCGCGCGTCCCATCGCGGTGATGGACGCGCTGCGCTTCGGGCCGCTCGACCATCCACGCAACCGGCGCATTCTTTCCGGCGTCGTTTCCGGAATCGCGCATTACGGCAACTGCTTCGGTGTTCCGACCGTCGGCGGCGAGTGCGTCTTCGAAGAAGGCTACAGCGGCAATCCGCTGGTGAACGTGTTCGCGCTGGGGGTGTTCAAGAAGGACCAGATTTTCTACGGCAAGGCGCAAGGCATCGGAAATCCGGTGATCTACGTTGGCGCGAAAACGGGCCGCGACGGAATTCACGGCGCGTCCATGGCGTCGGCCGAGTTCACCGAGGAGTCGAAGCAGAAGCGCCCCAACGTGCAGGTGGGCGATCCGTTTCTGGAGAAGCTGTTGCTGGAGGCGTGTCTGGAAGCGATGCAGACCGGCGCGATCGTGGGGATTCAGGACATGGGCGCCGCCGGACTCACCTGTTCCACTTGCGAGATGGGAAGCCGCGCCGGAACCGGCGTCGAGATCGACTTGCAATACGTGCCGCAGCGGGAAACCGGCATGACGCCTTACGAGATCATGCTCTCGGAATCGCAGGAGCGCATGCTGCTAGTGGCCGAGAGCGGCCGCGAAGAAGAAGTGTTCCGCGTGTTCCGCAAGTGGGGCTTGGACGCGGTCGCGATCGGGCACGTGACGGCCGACGGCAGCTTGCGCGTGAAGGATCACGGCGAAGTAGTGGCCGAGATTCCGAACCGGGCGCTGGCGGACGAGGCCCCGCTGTACGATCGCCCGCACACCAAGCCATATCGGCCAGCGCCGCTGGAGCCGCCGCGCATCGCGCTACATCACGCGGCCGACCCGCTGCGCGATCTCATTGCGCTTCTCGCTTCCAGCGACATCTGCTCCAAGCGCTGGATCTGGGAGCAATACGACTACACGGTCCGCACGAACACGATCCAAGGGCCGGGGTCGGATGCGGCCATCGTGCGGATCAAGGAAACCGGCACGTCCATCGCGATGTCGCTGGATGGAAACGGGCGTTACTGCGCGCTCGACCCGCGCGAAGGTGCGAAGCTGCTGGTGGCCGAGTGCTGCCGCAATCTCTCGACCGCCGGCGCGTTGCCGGTGGCGGCGACCAATAATCTGAACTTCGGCAATCCGGAGCGGCCCGAAATCATGGCGCAAATCGTGGAAGCGATCGAGGGAATGGCGGACGCGTGCCAGTTCTTCGAGACGCCGATCACTGGCGGCAACGTGAGCCTGTACAACGAGACGCTCGGCGAAGCGATCTTCCCAACGCCGGTGCTGGGCGTGGTGGGCGTGATGAAGACCGCGCAGCCGGTGCCGATGCATTTTCAAGAACCGGATCGCACGGTGATTCTGCTGGGCGGCTTCGGCAATTGCGACGTGCTGCACTTCGGCGGGACGCAATACGCCAAGGTGATTTTGAAGTCGCTGTGGGGCCTGCCGCCCGCGCTCGATATGGATATCGAGAAGCGCGTGCAGCAGGCGATCCGCGAGATTGTCGGGGCGGGTCTGGCCGAGTCGGCGCACGATCTCAGCGGCGGCGGCCTGGCGGTAACGCTGGCGGAGGCGAGTTTTGGGCCGGCGGAAGTGGGCGCGCGCATCCAAATCCTCGCGGGCCAGCGCCTGGATTACCAGTTGTTCCACGAAGGGCCTTCGCGGATTTTGCTCTCGACATCGAAGCCTGAGAATGTTTTAAGCATCGCGCAAAGATTTCGCATCAAAGCGGCGCCGATCGGTGTTACGATGAAGATGCGGTTACGAATCGATTGCGGATCGGAAACTGTGCTGGATTGCGACCTGAAAGAGCTGAGGGAGCCGTGGGAAACTTCACTCGAAAGCAAGCTGCAACAGCCATGAAACGGACTCTGCCCCACCACCCACCACCCACCACCCACCACCCAGATAAATTCCACGACGAGTGCGGCGTGGTTGCCATCTACGGCCATCCGGAAGCAGCCAACCTCGCGTATCTCGGCTTGTACGCCTTGCAGCATCGCGGGCAGGAAAGCGCCGGCATCGCCACCAGCGACGGCCGTGAAATTCGCTGTTACAAGTCCATGGGCCACGTGGCCGAAATCTTTACACCGGAGCGGATCGCGTGCCTTCCGGGCTCGCTGGCCATCGGGCACACGCGCTATTCGACGGCGGGCGACACGGTTCTGCTGAACGCGCAGCCGTTTTCGGTGGCGTGCAACAAGGGCCAGATCGCCGTGGCGCACAACGGCAATATCACGAATGCGGGCGAATTGCGGCGCGAGCTGGAACGCGAAGGATCCATCTTCCAGGCCTCCAGCGATACTGAAGTGATTCTGCATCTGGTGGCGCGATCGCGCGAGCGTACGCTGGCGGGCGCGCTGCGCGAGGCGCTTCTGCAACTGGACGGCGCGTTTTCGCTCGTGTTTTTGGCGCGCGACCATGTGATCGTCGCCCGCGATCCGCACGGTTTCCGGCCGCTGGCGTTCGGTCAACTGGCGCTGCCAGAGGGCGGTGCTGCCAACGTCTTTGCATCCGAGACCTGCGCCTTCGACTTGATCAGCGCCGAATACATCAACGACGTGGAGCCCGGCGAAATGGTGTGTATCGGCCCGGAAGGCATGACGCGCGAGCGCTATGCTCCCGAAGGACCGCACGCGCAATGCGTCTTCGAGCACGTGTATTTTTCGCGGCCGGATTCCATCGTGTTCGGCCGTCCGGTGCAACAATCGCGCGAGAATCTCGGCAGGCTGCTGGCTCAGGAATCGCCGGTAGACGCCGATGTGGTGGTGCCGGTACCCGACTCGGGTGTTGCGGCAGCGATCGGATACGCCTCCGAATCCGGCATCCCGTTCCGCCTGGCGCTCATCCGCAACCACTACGTGGGCCGGACGTTCATCGAGCCGTCGCAGGCCATTCGCGACTTCGGCGTCAAATTGAAACTCAATCCGGTGCGGCATCTGCTGGAAGGCAAGCGAGTGATTTTGGTGGACGATTCGATTGTGCGCGGCACTACCAGCCGCAAGATCGTCCGCATGGTGCGCAATGCGGGCGCGCGTGAAGTGCACATGCGCATTTCTTGTCCCCCCACGGTTTCGCCCTGCTTCTATGGCGTGGACACTCCGTGCGAAAGCGAGTTGATTGCGGCCAATCATTCGGTGGAGGAAATCCGCCAGTACGTGGAAGCCGACTCGCTCGCCTATCTCTCGCTGGACGCGTTGCGCCGCGCCGTCGACGATCGCAACGATTACTGCTACGCGTGCTACACGCGCGAGTATCCCACGGATCTGGTGCACATCGAAGAACTCGTGGGAGCCAAGGACCGGCGGCGCTGACGGTGGGTCGCGGTTAGTGCATGAAAACTACAAATCTTTCTACCGGGATGCTGGTGGCAAACCCGCTGTACAGGGCCAGCCTGTTGGCGTCGACGGCGCAATCGAGACAGACAACGGCGCACGGCGCGGCGTCCGTGGGTTGTGGATACCGGCTGGAGCCGTTCTGTACGCCGGTGTGAAGGAAGCGGATTCCGGGCTTACTTTCGCGCAGAATTGCCTGGAGCGGGTATTCGAGCTGAAAGTTCGTGATGTCGATGCCGATGGTTCCGCAGTTCGAACCGGCAAGCACATCAACCGTTCTCCAGTACAAGTCCTGATTGTTCCACTGCGTCATGTCTGCGAAGTACTGCGATTCGCGGCGAGTATGGAGCACGCTCTTAGGTCCACCGAGAGGCCGCACCCAGTTTTCGAAAACGGCAGGCTTGGCGTTGTTTAGAAGGAAGAGACCGAGTGCGATCGGAAGGAGGGCTGATAGCACGGGTGACTTGACGCGCCATTGTCCGAGGATGCCTGCGAGCGGGGCAGCCGCAACAAAGAGCGGAAGGAAGAGGCGGCCGAGGAATGGCTGCCATTTGAGATAGGCGCAGAAACAGACCAAACCCGCGAGCAGCGCCAGCGCATAGGCCGCTAGCTCCAGGTCGCGGTGTCGTGCAGCTTGTCCGGCTAGAACGCACGAGATGATAACGAGCAGAATGAGATGCCAGCGATTGGGCGCATTTGCCTCATGGTTCGCGTTCTTCGGTGGGCCGAAAACGCTCTCGGGCCAAGTGGTGGCGGGATCGTCGATGTCGATTGCGAGACTCTGGTGCGCGCGTTTCACAAATGTGTAAACACCCTGATTCCAGTTGTCGCTGCGCGCGCCGAGCTGCTCGGAGACATTGCGCAACAGGTTGGATACAGTCTGTTTCCAGCCAAATGTTTCGTTGCGCCAGCGGTACCGCCCGTCGCCCTGCGCGGAATCGAAGCCCAAGATGGACCCGCTGAGGTTGTGATTGCGGATGTAATGCGGCGCGTTCAGGGCGAGGCAGCAGGCGATGGCCAGCAGCGCGCCGATGGCAAGGCGCTTTGAAGATCTGCGCATCATTGGGGCCAAAATAACGGCGAGGAGCCAGGGAGCCAACAGATAAGCCGTTGCTTTGGTGAGCAGGGCCAGCCCCAGCGCGGCGCCTAGGAACAATGCATCGGCGAACTGGCCTGTCGCTCTGAAACGCAGCGTGAAGTACACGGCTGCTACCAGCCACATTGCCATGAAGTAATCGTTCTTGGCGCCGGAGCTAGCGAGAATTCCGGCTGGGAGCGTGGCGCAGAACAGCGCAGCGATCGCTTGTCCGCGCGAGCCGGCGTCGAACATCCTGGCTACCGACGAGACTCCGACGATACTCGCTAATGACGCGAACCACTGCACGAAATTGACGAAGTGGTCGCCGCCCGACAGCACGTAGGTGTGAAGCATGGCGTATTCCGCCAGCGGTTGCAGCATGATCTGATTGAGGTAAGGCGTGGGGAAGAAGCGAACGCTGGATGCCTCCGCCCAGTAGACGACGCGCGGCATGTGGTATGCCATGGCGTCAGCGCTATTGGGAGGGCTGAATCCGGCAACTACGGCGGTGAGTGCGAGAATCGCCAGGATGCCTGCCGAGCAGATCAATATTACGGGCTCGCGTGGGAAGGGTGGGATGGCCAAATGGAGCATTGGCCGTCTCTTTGCGATGACGATGAGAGCAATCGCGGCGATGCCGGTCCAGCAGGCGAGGAGCGGCGCGCGCCGGATGAGATGGAAAACGCCAAGCAGTTCCGTGACCAGAAACAGAGCCACGCCGAAGAGAACCAGCGCGCGTAAGAAGCGATCGCGAAAGCCATCCAGCGCAGGCATGGGCCGGTCCTACTTATAGGTGACGTACCAGGGACTGGTCCAGGCAACTTCCGGATCGCCGGTGGGTTTTTCGGTGTCGCGCTGGAACACCCGGATGTAGTAATAAGATCTTCCCGGTTTCACATCCATATCGCGGAAACTCAGCGAGGCGGTACGCGCTTCCGGTCGCATCGTATAGACGTACTTGCCGTCCTTGACGACATCCACGCGCAGAATCGTGTCGGGCGCGGCGATCGATGCCTGAATTAAAGGAGCCCCAGCGGAGGAGTCGAATTCATCGCCGGGCATGTGTCCGTCCGCGGTGGTCTTGATGATCATTTCGTCGCTTGCGGCATATGTGTGGCGGGCGTACATGCCGTCGAACAGCCCGGCGCGATCGAGCGAAGGCGCCCACACCGCGGCCCAACTGTTGTGCGTCGAGCCGTGATCGCTGAAGGAAACGAAGCCGTAGGTGAGTCCTTTCCCTAAAGCGTCCTGAGCGAAATGTCCCTCTTCATCGATTTGCGTGGCGCCGCGTTTCTCGCCCTCGGGCAGACGCCAAGCCTCGTAGCTCGATCGCGCGCCCTGATAGATCTCGAGCAGGCAATCGAAGCGGGCGTTCTGCCAGTTCCAATCCGCGAGCGGCTGTCTGCGCTCCGCGAAGGTATGCGGAACGATGATCACTCGCTGACCCGTCTGCGTGAGCGCGTTCTCGTTCATCCATTTCCACAGATTGGGCGGAAGATTATCGTCGGGCTTGTTTTGG
>WNFJ01611151.1_pt2 | contig 92689 bp, 91 predicted proteins | sample 5400461 | NCBI WGS metagenome assembly WNFJ01 (sample SAMN13153349, study PRJNA577476) | soil metagenome | isolation source: 115 cm saprolite on Douglas fir-dominated hillslope | place: USA:California | collected 2013-09-17
CTCGAGCACGCCCCGCAGGCTCTCGCCCCCCGTGTGCACCCCCACAAGCCGCCGCCGGCCGCCGCAGCGCGGACACTGGAAAACGTCCAGGGCGAACACCCGGCGCAGCAGCGCCGCCCACGACGACCGCTCCGTGGGCGAACCCCAGGACCCCGGCGACGGCTCCGCCAGCGGCCCCGTCCCCTCGCTGGGCACCGCCGCCGTGGTGCGGCGCCGTGGAATGACCTCCGACCGCCACGCCGCGGCCGGACCGAGAACCCCATGAAAGCGCAGCGTATGAAATCGACGGGGAGGAATCAGGACCGAAATCTTCTCGATCAGCTCCAGCGGATCCAGCAGCAGGTGGGTCGCGCCATCTGCTCGCGGATGCGGCAACTCGAACACCACCTGCGCAAGAGGTAGCGACAGCGAGGCCTCGATGGAGCTCCGGCGCCCGATCCGTGGGATCTCGCAGGAAGCTGTCCAGCTTCTCCTCCGGTATCATTGGCCGGGCAACGTCCGCGAGCTCAGAAACGCGATTCGCCGGGCCGTCCTCCTGAGCTCCGATCTCATCGAAGCGGCGTACCTCTTGCCCCTTCCCCCAAGCAGCAGCTCCGAGGCGCCTCCCGCTGAAGTCTCGGCCTTTTCGCCTGCCCAGCTTTCCCTGAAGGAGATGGCCCGCAAGGCCGCTGCCGAGGCTGAGCGGTGGGCGATCCGGCAGGCGCTGCGAGCGTCCGGAGGGAACAAGAGCGAAGCCGCCAGGACTCTCAGGACTGATTACAAGACGCTTCATCTCAAGATGAGGCAGTACGGTATTCGGTCCAGAGAGTTTCTGGGGTCGTAACCAGTCTGCCTCGATTGATCGGTCGTGGTATGGCACCCAGGCTAGGACGTTCACGCCAGACTTCTGGCGCGAGCGCCAGAGTTCCGCCCGCGACATAGGTCCGAGTCTCGCTCTCTCGTTCGCCCTCGTTGCTGATTCTCGTTAGTCCCCTTGGTAGTTACGGTGGCCCGTGTGGGATTCCCTCCTCGACCCGATTTGGTCCTGAGATTCGGCACCAAACTTGCCGGGTATTCCCTCGGGCCTGCGGGAGCAGTGCTGCTGCGTTGGCGACTCCTGTCGACCCAATTTACGCAGGGGGGTGTGGTGATGAAGTTCCGTGTTGCGCGATGGGTCTTCAGTCTTTCGACTGGCATGTTCGTGCTCGGCTTGATGACCGCGGCTGCTCAGGCTGAGAACAGCGTGAGCGGCGAAGCCTTTGGGGTCTCTGTGAATGTGGGGGTCGTGGTGGTCCCGAAGACGCCCGACGTGGTCTTGCCTCCTAGCGGAGGAATGGTCGAGAACGAAGTGTTGCGCGTCAGCGTCCCCGGCACCGTCCTCTCGGACACTCTCAGGGTCACGACCAGTGGGGCGATCGGCGCGAGCACCGCGAGCGCGCAGAGCCGTGCGACGGTCGAAGCAGTGGACATCGTTGGCGGGCTGGTGACCGCGAAGCTCGTGGTGGCCATGGCGAGCAGCACCGCCAACGGCGCGACGGCGACCAGCAATGCGGAGGGGTCGACCCTGGTCGGGCTCACCGTGAACGGCCTCTCCCTCGGGGATGTGAGCCCGCCGCCGAACACCAGGATCGATATCCCTGGTGTCGGTAGTGTGATCTTGAATGAGCAGATTTCCGGTGGGGATGGCGTGCACACGACGGCGTTGACGGTCAATATGATCCACGTCGTGCTCACGGGAGCCGTGGCAGGCGACATCATCGTCGCCTCCGCCCACAGCGACGTGAACTTCACGCCTGCCCCGACGCCGGTGACGGGCTTCATGACGGGTGGTGGTCGGCTCGGGACAGGCCGGACGATTGCGACCTTTGGGCTCAACGCACGCCCGAGTCTCCAGGGCCAGCTCCAGTACGTCGACCATGCCCAGGGCCTGGATGTCCACAGCACGGGGATGACCGACTACGCGAGCCTCGGAGGGACGTGCGTCACCTTCTCGGGTACAGCACGGGTGAACAACACCGATGGTTTCCACTTCACGGTGAGACAGGCGTGCGATAACGCCGAGCCGGGCGTGGGCCATGACACGTTCGAGATCTCCGTCAAAGAGCTGTCGTACTCCAGCCAGTATCTCGGCACGGTGTTGACGGGCGGGAACTTGCAGCTCCACTGAATCGCAGAGAGGACCGTGTGATCGACCACGGGCGCCCGGATGTTTTGGGGCGCCCGTGGTGTTTGATGAAGGTCGGAACCGTCCCGCGCCCAGCTACCAACATTTCCACCGTTGTCCGCAATTGGGGAATTGTACGGGTTGACGCGCTCTGGCGGCGATGGAATCAAGAATCCAAGGAGGCCGGCAGAGCCTAGGAACTTCAAAAGCCCTTTCGCGGCCGCCAACCCGTGCCTCGTGCCCCCCGCCGCGCGCCACGATCGCACCCCCCCGGCGGCCGAAGTCAAGGGCCTCCGGGAGGGCGATGCCCCGTGGCGGTGCTCAGAAGAAGCGGAGCTCCTTCGACAACCCGACCCTCTTGGAGGAAAGCCGAACGCGGTCGGCGCCCGAACGCCGGCGGGAGGCAGACGGCGTCGATCGTGTGAAGACACCGTCGAGCACGATCGAGTGGAGGTGGACGTTTAGATTCAACGAACTTCCGAAGCGCTGGATGACGGTGACCACACCGCATTGACTGTCACGGATCCCTCGGCTCGCTGCCCTTCGCCGCAACCAGCCGAACACGACCCGGATGAAGACCGCCAGCACGTCGCGGCACAGGGTGGCGTCGAAGGCGAGCTGGTACCGCAGGACCACGGGAGCGAGAGGACCCACTGACGCACAGGGACGTCGGGGATCACCCGGTCGACCAGATGTGCGGCCAGTTCCGTCATGCGGCGGCCGCCACAGGAGGGGCAGAATCGGCCTTTGCAACTAAACGCAACCACCATCTCGTCCCCGCACTGCTCGCACCGCACGTGCAGGCAGCCCCGAGAGAGAAGACCGCATCCCAGGTACGCCTCGAACTCCTCCTTCACGAACGCTGGCAGTCTGCCCCCTCGATCGGCTGCCTCGACCTGCGCCAGAAACTCGCCGAAGTACTGCTGGACCACCCGATAGAGAACCGTCGCTTCCGGAATACGCCGGGAGTACGTCCTCGCCGAAGGACACGCCACCGCCACGAGCGCGGTGCGGCGCAGGATGTGTGCCCGGTGACTCGAGCCGGCACCGTCGTCGAACCGGCCGGCACTTGGGGCGACCCACGTGTCGGCGGTGCCCTCACCGCCGCCCCGCTGACAGGGCGGGTGCCCAGCGGTTTGGCAGTGCCTCGGCGTCAGCGGGGCCGACGCGAGCTGGGGGGTTTGGGGGGCCATCTCGGGAGCGTGCAGCTGGACCGATCGAGCGTCGAGCTCGATCGCGACGCGAGCTGGGGGGTTTGGGGGGCCATCTCGGGAGCGTGCAGCTGGACCGATCGAGCCTCGAGCTCGATCGCGACGCGAGATGGGGGGTCTGGGGGGCCATCTCGGGGCCCCCCGAGACATCAGTGCCGCAACAGCTCGCGCGGCAGGTTGCGGCGGTCGAGCGGTCCGAGGGTCGTGAGGGCGAGGCGGTCCTCGTCGAGGAGCTCGGCGATCAGCGCCTGCACCTCCTCGTGGCGGACCGCGTCGATCGCGGCGAGCATCTGGTCCATCGTCAGGAACGTGCCGTGGTGCATCTCGTGCTTCGCCAGCCGGTTCATCCGGCTCGACGTGGACTCGAGCGAGAGCATGAGGCTGCCCTTGAGGTGGTCCTTGGCCCGCCTGAGCTCCTCGTCCGTGACGCCGTGCTTCTTGAGGTCACGGAGCTCCTTCAGCGTGGACTTGAGCACCTTGGAGAAGTTCGGCGGGTCGGTCGCGGCGTAGACGTAGAGCGTGCCCGTGTCGGCGTACGCCTGGACGCCCGAGTGGATGGAGTAGACGAGCCCCTGGCGCTCGCGTACCTCCTGGAAGAGGCGTGAGGACATGCTGCCGCCGATCACGTCGTTCAGCAGGAAGAGCGCGTACCGCTCGGGCGCCGAGTGGTGGAGCCCGGGGAAGCCCAGGATGACGTGGACCTGCTCGAGCGTCTTCTGCACGATGTTCACGCCGGGCTTGAGCGTCGCCGGCGTGTTGGTGCGGGCGGCGGGCGCCCGCCGGAAGCCGTCGAAGTGGGCGCCGAAGAGCTCGACGACCCGCTCGTGGGTGGCGTTGCCGGCGACCGCGATCATGATGCGCGGCGGCACGTACTCCTCGCCGAAGTGGGAAAGGACGATCTCGCGGCCGTAGCCGTTCACCGCGTCGCGCGTGCCCAGGATCGGGCGCCCCAGCGGGTGGCCCTCCCAGATCTGGGCGGCGAAGAGATCGTGGATCAGGTCGTCGGGGGTGTCCTCCACCATCTTGATCTCCTGCAGGACCACCGACTTCTCACGCTCGAGCTCCTCGGCGTTGAAGACGGGGTGCAGCAGGATGTCGGTGAGGAGGTCCACGGCGAGCGGCAGGTGCTCGTCGAGCACCTGCACGTAGAAGCACGTGTGCTCCTTGGTCGTGAAGGCGTCCATCTGCCCGCCGACCGAGTCCATCGTGCGGGCGATCTGCTCGGCCGTGCGGGTCGCCGTGCCCTTGAAGACCAGGTGCTCGATCAGGTGGGACATCCCGATGCGGCTCTCGGGCTCGTGGCGGGAGCCGGTCTCGACCCAGACGCCCACCGCGACCGACCGGACGTGGTCCATCCGCTCGGTGACGACACGCGTGCCGTTCGAGAGGACGCTCTTCCGGTAGCCCTCGGTCACGGGCACCGCCTTTCAGGCGCGCGGGGGATTCGCCGCCTGGGGATTCTTCAGCTTTTCCTTGTCCGCGAGCGCCGGCTGCTCGCGCAGCGCCATCTTGCGGCTGAGCCGCATCTTGCCGTTGCCGTCGATCTCGATCACCTTGACGAGGACCTCGTCGCCCTCCGTCAGCACGTCCTGGACGGAGCGGATGCGTGACTCGGCGATCTGTGAGATGTGGAGCAGCCCCTCGGTGTTCGGGATGACCTCGACGAAGGCGCCGAACTCGACGATCTTCTTCACCTTGCCGAGGTAGATCCGGTCGAGCTCGACCTCGCGACAGATGTCCTGGATGATCGCGACCGCCTTCTGCACCGACTCGCTGTCGGGCGAGAAGACGGTGACCCGGCCGTCGTCCTCGACGTCGATCTTGGTGCCGGTCTGCTCCTGGATGCCGCGGATCACCTTGCCGCCTGGGCCGATGATCTCGCGGATCTTCTCCGTGCGGATCTTGATCGTGACGAAGCGCGGCGCGTACGGACTGAGCTCCGGGCGCGGCTTCTCGAGCGCCTCGCGCATCTTGCCGAGGACGATCAGCCGCGCCTCGCGCGCCTGCTTGAGCGCCTCGCGCATGATGTCGATCGACACGCCCGCGATCTTGATGTCCATCTGGAGCGCCGCGATGCCCTTCTCGGTCCCGGCGACCTTGAAGTCCATGTCGCCGTAGTGGTCCTCGCTGCCCATGATGTCGGTCAGGATCCCGTAGCGGTCGCCCTCCTTGACGAGCCCCATCGCGATGCCGGCGACGTGCGACTTGATGGGTGCGCCCGCGTCCATGAGCGCGAGCGAGGCGCCGCACACGGTGGCCATGGACGACGAGCCGTTCGACTCGAGGATGTCCGAGACCACGCGGATCGTGTACGGGAACTCCTCCTTCGGCGGCAGCACCGCCTCGACCGCGCGCTCGGCGAGGGCGCCGTGGCCGATGTCCCGGCGGGAGGGCCCGCCGAAGCGCCGGACCTCGCCGACGGAGAACGACGGAAAGTTGTAGTGCAGCATGAAGTGGCGCCAGGTCTCGCCCTCGAGCGCCTCGATCTTCTGCTCGTCCGACTTGGTGCCGAGCGTGGCGGACACGAGCGCCTGGGTCTCGCCGCGCGTGAAGAGCGCCGACCCGTGGGCCCGCGGCAGGTACGCCAGCTCGATCGAGATCGGCCGGATCTCGTTGACCTTCCGGCCGTCCACGCGGACCCCCCGCTCGACGATCAGCCGGCGGACCTCCGCGCTCTCGACCTCCTCGAACGCCTTGCGCGCGATGGGCTTCTTGGACTCGTCGACGCCGAGCGCCGCCCACACCTCGTCGAACACGCGGCCGACCGACCCGGCGCGCGCCTGCTTCTCGTGGGTCGCGAGCGCCGCGGCGAGCTTGGGCGCGGCGAGACCCTTCACGCGCGCCTCGAGCTCGCGGTCACGGCCCGCCGCGGGATCGAACAGCCAGCGGGGCTTCGCCGCCTTCGCCGCCAGCTCCTTCTGGACCCGCACGAGCTTCTTGCACTCCGCGTGGCCGAAGGCGATCGCCTCGAGCATCGTCTCCTCGGGCACCTCCTTGGCGCCCGCCTCGACCATGAGGACCGCCTCCTCGGTGCCCGCGATGACGAGCTCGAGGCTCGACGCGGCCTGCTGGTCGTTCGTGGGATTCGCCACGAGCTTCCCGTCCACGAGGCCGACGCGCACGGCGCCGACCGGCCCGTCGAACGGGATGCCGGACAGGCAGAGGGCGGCCGAGGCGCCGTTCATGGCGAGGATGTCGGGGTCGTTCTGCGGATCGGCCGAGATCGTCAGACAGATCACCTGGATCTCGTTGCGAAAGCCGTCGGGGAAGAGCGGGCGGATCGGCCGGTCGATGAGGCGGGCGGTGAGCGTCTCCTTCTTGACCGGCGCGCCCTCGCGCTTGAAGTACCCGCCGGGGATCCGGCCTCCGGCGTACATGCGCTCGCGGTACTCGACCGTGAGGGGGAAGAAGTCCTGCGACTCTTTGCCGCTCTTGGCGGCCACGCACGTGGCGAGCACCATCGTGCCCCCGTAGCGCACCACGACCGCCCCGTCCGCCTGCTTCGCGACCTTGCCAGTTTCGATGGAGAACGGCAAGCCATTGATCTCGAGCTGTACGGTGTGACTCATCGTGACGATTGTCCTCGGGCCCCCGGAGTCTTCGCGTCCGAGGACCAATCCATGTGGCGTGACGCCACGGTCACCTGCGGATTCCGAGCTTGTCGATGACGGCGCGGTAGCGCTCGGCGTCCTTGCTCTTGAGGTACTCGAGAAGGCCCCGGCGCTTGCCGATGAGCATCAGGAGACCCCGTCGGGAGTGGTGATCCTTGGTGTGCTGCTTGAAGTGATCGGTGAGGCCGTTGATGCGCTCGGTGAGGAGCGCGATCTGCACCTCGGGCGACCCCGTATCGCCTTCGTGGACGCGGAACTGCTCGATCAAGCTCTTCTTCTTGTCGACGGTCAGTGGCATGCGACGCTCCTCCAATCGCCACGCCCCGGGGAGTCAGCCTCCACCAGAACGGGTTCCCAAAATGCCTTTTATTGCCAACAGATACGTAAGGTATCACGGGGTCCGCCGGAAGTAAAGCGAAGCCCTCAGATCCCCTCGCGGGCGGCGGCGACGTCCTGCGCGATCTGGCGCCGGAGCGACTCGACGTCGGGGAACTTTCGCTCCTCGCGGAGACGCCGCAGGAACGCCAGTCGGAGCCGCCGGCCATAGAGATCGCCCGAGAAATCGAGAAGATGTGCCTCCACGAGGAGCTCGGTCTCGCCGAAGGTGGGACGCACGCCGACGTTGACCACGGCGGGGTAGCGGTCGGGGCCCAAGAGCGCCTGGCAGGCGTAGACGCCGGGCGGGAGCGGCAGCGGGCGACCGGTCCTCACGTTCGCCGTGGGAAAGCCGAGGGTGCGGCCCCGGCCGGCCCCGCGCACGACCTCACCCTCCGCCGAGTACGGCCGCCCGAGCAGCCGCGCCGCACGCTCGAGGTCGCCGGCCTGGAGGGCGGCGCGGACCTCCGAGGAGGACACCGCGGTCCCCTCGACCTCGAGGGGCGCGACCACATGGGCGCGGAAGCCCAGCCGGGGCGCGAGCGCCTCGAGCAGCGCCGCGGTCCCGCGCGCGCCGCGCCCGAAGCGGTGGTTGAAGCCGACCACGACGTCGCGCGCCTTGAGCCGCTCCACGAGCACGTCCCGCACGAACGCCTCGGGCTCCACGGCCGCGACCTCGCGAGTGAAGGCGACGACGACGGCCGCGTCGACGCCCGTCTCCGCGATGAGGGCGAGCCGGTCCGGGAGCGGCGTCAGCGGGACCGGCGCGCGCGCCGGCTGGAGGACCTCGAGCGGGTGCGGGTCGAACGTGCAGGCGAGCGCCACGAGCCCGTGCCGCCGCGCCTCCGCGACCGCGGCGGCGAGGATGGCGCGATGGCCGAGGTGGACGCCGTCGAAGACGCCGAGCGCGACGGCGCTCTCGCGGGCGTCAGGCGGGTAGGACTCGAGTCCCCGGACGATCCGCATGCAGAATCCGAACCGGTCTCACCTGCCGTCCGGCGGCCGCGAGGGCGCCTACGCCGATCAAGGCGCCGGTGCGGTCGTGGACGCGCACGAAACGATCCTCCGTCGCGAGGGACGGGGCGGCCGCGACCGCCTGCCCGTGAGTGAACGCCGTCGCCGCCGGCTCGTCGAGGGTGACGGCGGTCCAGTCGGCGAGCGCGGCCTCGGGCGGCTCGACGCGCGCCCAGAGCGCCTCACGCTCGCCGCTCGCGAGATCGGCCCACGCGACGGCGGCGGCGAGCGTGAAGGGGCCGACGCGCGCGCGCACCAGGCGCTCCACGGCGGCGCCGCAGCCGAGCGCCGCGCCGAGGTCGGCGGCGAGGACGCGCACGTAGGTCCCCTTGCCGCAGACGACCCGAAGCGTGGCGCACGGCGGCGCCACCGCCTCCACGGCGATCGAGCGGACGAACACTGGGCGCGGCTCGCGCGCCACATCGATGCCCCGGCGGGCCAGCTCGTAGAGCCGCCGCCCCCCGTGGTGGACCGCCGAGTACATCGGCGGGACCTGCCCGATGCGCCCCACGAACGGCCGACACGCGGCCTCGAGCTCCGCCCGCTCGAGCCGCGGGACCGGCGCCTCCGCGCGCACGCGGCCGCCGACGTCGTGTGTGTCGGTCGTCAGCCCGAAGCGGACGGTCACGGCGTATTCCTTTTCCTGATCCGTGAGGTAGGACATGAGCTTCGTCGCCTCGCCGAGGAGGATCGGCAGCACGCCGGTCGCCGCGGGGTCCAGCGTGCCCGCGTGGCCGACGCGGTGGAGACCGAGCCGCCGGCGGGCCAGCGCGACGGCATCGAACGACGTCGCGCCGGCCCCCTTGTCCACGACGAGGACGCCGGCGCCGCCGGGCTGGACGCTCACCGCGCGGCGGCCTTGCCCGGCGGGGCGAGCGCCGCGCGCACCGCCGTGAGCACGGCGCGCTGGGCGTCGGCGAGCGGCCCCGGCACCGTGCAGCCGGCCGCGTTGCGGTGGCCGCCGCCGCCGAACTGCGCCGCGATCCGCTGGACGTCCACGTCGCCCTTGCCGCGGAGGCTCACCTTCACGTCCCCGCCGAGCTCGCGGAAGAGGCACGCGACGCGCACCGTCGCGATCGAGCGCGGGTAGTTCACGAGCTCCTCGGCCTGGACGAACGTCTCCGGCACCGCGTCGGCCGGCAGCGCGAGCCAGGCGAGCCGGCCGCCGTCGGAGACCTCGACGCGTGCCAGCGATTCGCCGAGCCAGCGGAGCGCGTCGGGCGCCCGGCGCTCGTAGAGGCTCGACGCGACGAACGCGGGGTCGGCACCCGCGGCGACGAGGGCGGCCGCGATCCGGAACGTGCGCGCCGTCACGTTGGAGTAGCGGAAGGAGCCCGTGTCCGTGTGGATGGCGGTGAAGAGGTTCGTGGCGATCGCGGGCGTCAGCGGCGCGCCCAGGGCGTCGAGGAGCTCGTAGACCATCTCGCCCGTGGCCGCGGCCTCCACGTCGAGCCAGTTCACGTCGGCGTAGCGGCGGTTGTCCGGGTGGTGGTCGATGTTCACGGTGAGGCGCGCGGCCCGGCGCGCCTGGTCGATGAGCCCCTCGGTGCGCTCGGCGTTCGGGCAGTCGGTGAGCACCGCGACGTCGAAGGGGCCGCCCACCTCGCCGAGGCGCCGGTAGCGCTCGATCCCGGGCAGAAAGCCGAGGGCGCCCGGTGCCGGGTGCGGGCCGCCGTACGCGACGCTCCAGCCGCGGCCCTCGAGGGCGAGGCCGAGCGCCAGGAGCGTGCCGAGCACGTCCGCGTCGGGATGGACGTGCCCGAGCATGAGCGCCCGCCCGCCGTCCTTGCGGAAGGGCGCGAGCACCGCCTCCGAGGGCGCGCGTCCCCGGTGCTCGACCGCGGCGCTCACGACGCGGGCCCGGTGCCGAGGCCGCGCAGCAGGGCCTGGATCCGCGCCGCGTGCTCCATCGAGTGGTCGGCGCGGAAGTCGAGCTCGGGCGTGACGCGGAGGTCGAGGTGGTGCCTGAGCCAGTTACGGATGAAGCCGCGGGCGCTCGCGAGCGCGGTGAGCGAGGCCGCCCACTGGGCCTCGTCGCCGAGCACCGAGACGAAGACCTTCGCGCGCGCGAGGTCCTTCGCCGTGTCCACCCCGGTGACGCTGACGAAGCCGAGCCGCGGGTCCTTGAGCTCCCGCTGGAGCAGCGTGGAGATCTCCTCCTTGATGAGCTGGTTGACGCGGTCGAGCCGCTTGCCCTGCATCAGAGGATCTCCACGAAGGTCTCGAGGACGCGGCCCTCGACGTTGTTCTCGATGTAGTCCATCGCCTTGGACACGACTTCGTTGGCGTGCCGGGCGTCGGCCGAGACGTAGGCGACCGCCAGCGTCGCGCGCTGCCAGCTGTCCTGGTGGTCCACCTCGGCGACGGACACCTCGAAGCGGGCGCGCACCTTCTCCTTGAGGCCCTTCAGGACGTGCCGCTTGCCCTTGAGCGAGCCCACGTCCGGGAGGTGCAACTCCACCATGCCCAGCGCGACGCGCGCCGTTGCCACGGCAGCCTCCGGTGCGCACGCCCCGCTAGAGCGTGCGCGCCACTTCCTCGACCGTGTAGGCCTCGAGGATGTCGCCCGGTTGGATCCCGCTGACGCCGTCCACGCCGATCCCGCACTCGAGCCCGGCGAGCACCTCGCGGACGTCGTCCTTGAACCGCTTGAGCGAGCCGACCGTGCCCGTCCCCACCACCTCGTCGCCGCGGCGCACCCGCATCTTCGCCCCGCGGGTGACCTTGCCCTCGGCGACGTACGAGCCGCAGATCGGGCCGAGCTTGGAGATCACGAAGATCTGGCGCACCTGCGCCTTGCCGAGCGCGGTCTCACGGATCTCGGGCGCGAGCATGCCGGCTAGCGCCGCCTTCATCTCGTTGATCGCCTCGTAGATGACGTTGTACGTCCGGACGTCCACGCCGTTGGCCTGCGCCTGCGTGGCCGCCTTCGGCTCGGGCTTCACGTTGAAGCCGATGACGACCGCGTTCGACGCCGAGGCGAGCATGACGTCGCTCTCGTTGATCGCGCCGACCGAGCCGTGGATGACCTTCAGCTTGACCTCGTCGGTCGACAGGCGCTCGAGCGCCTCGGCCAGCGCCTCGACGGAGCCCTGCACGTCGGCCTTGAGGATCAGGCGGAGCTCCTTCACCTCGCCCGTCTGGATCTGCTTCTGGAGCCCCTCGAGCGTGATCCGCGTCGACGCCTTGCCCTTCGCCTTCTCGCGGTCCTGGCGCATGGTCGCGATCTGCCGCGCCTTGCGCTCGTCGGAGACCGCCACGAGGACGTCGCCCGCCGAGGGCACGCCGGAGAGGCCCTGGATCTCGACCGCGTCCGACGGGCCCGCGCTCTTGACCTTCTTGCCGTTCGGGTCGATGAGGGAGCGGATCCGCCCCGAGTGGGCCCCGACGACGACCGCGTCACCCTCCTTGAGCGTCCCGTTCTGGATGAGCACCGTCGCGACCGGACCGCGGCCCCGATCGAGGCGGCTCTCGATGATCACGCCCTTGGCCGCGCGGGTCGGGTTCGCCTTGAGCTCGAGGATCTCCGACTGGAGCGCGGTCATCTCGAGGAGCTGGTCGATGCCGGTCCCCTTCTTCGCAGACGTCGGCACGTAGATCGTCTGACCGCCCCAGTCCTCGGGGACGAGCGCGTGGTTGGCCAGCTCGCGCTTGACGCGCTCGAGGTCGGCCTCGGGCTTGTCCATCTTGTTCACGGCGACGAGGATCGGCACGTTGGCCGCCCGCGCGTGGTTGATCGCCTCCACGGTCTGGGGCATGACGCCGTCGTCGGCGGCGACGACGAGGATGACGATGTCGGTCGCCTGGGCGCCCCGGGCGCGCATCGCCGTGAACGCCTCGTGGCCCGGCGTGTCGAGGAACGTGACCCGCCCGTGCCGGGTCTCGACCTGGTAGGCGCCGATGTGCTGCGTGATCCCGCCGAACTCCTTCTCGGCGACCCGCGATTTGCGGATCGCGTCGAGCAGCGACGTCTTGCCGTGGTCGACGTGGCCCATGACCGTGACGACCGGCGGGCGGAGCTTGAGCTGCGCCGGGTCGGAGTCTTCCTCGTCGAGCACCTCACCCTCGACCGACCGGATCTCGACGTCGACGTTGAACTTGTCGGCGACGAGCTTCGCCGCGGTCGGATCGAGCAGCTCGTTCAGCGTCGCCATCACGCCGAGCTCGAGCAGCGCCTTGATCACCTCACCCGACTTGCGCCGCATCTTCTCGGCGAGCTCGCCGACGGTGACCGACTCGGGCACGCGGATGAGCTCGCGCTTGACCTCGGCCGGCGGTTCGGGCGGGGCCTCGACGGCAGTGGCGGCGGCCGCGGAGCGCGCCGCCGCTGCGGCCGCCGCGGGCGGCTCGCGCCGTGCGGGCGCGGGAGGCGCCGCCGGACGCGGCGGCCCCGTGCTGACGCGCGGGGGCGCGAAGGGACCCGCGGGCTGCCGGGACGGCCGCGACGGAGGCGCCGGCGCCGCACGCTCGAGCGGCCGGAACGGCACGATCTTGGGCTCGGGCTTCTTGACCGACGGCGCGGCGGGCGCCAGCGCCGCGGCGGCCGCGGGCCTCACGGGCGCCTGCGGCTCGGCGACCGGCGCGATGGGCGGGGGCTCGGGAGCGATTTCGAGCTCGCGCTTGACCACCAGCGGCGGCTCGGGCGCGATCTCGGTGGCCGCCGCGGCGGGCTTCGGCTTGACGATCGTCGCCGCCGGCTTGACCTCCACGGGCGTTTCCTCGGGCAGGACCTCGACCGTCGCCTTCCCCCGCACCGTCCGCGTCTTGGCCGGAGCGCCGTCGGTCGCCGCCGCGGCTTCCTTCGGCACCTTGGGCTTGGCCACACGCTTGGGCTTCGGCTCCTCGGGGAGCTCGCGCCCCTTGCCGAGCTTGAGCCTGAGCGCGTTGGCCAGCGTCGACTCGAGGGGGCTCATGGCGCGGACGCCCTTGTGACCCATCTCCTCGGCCGCGACCATCAGCTCCTTGCTAGTCACGCCGAGCTCCTTCGCGAGCTCCATCATCTTGATCTTTGCCGCCACGGCTCCCTCACCTCCCCCGGACGATCTCGACGGCTCGCCCCGTCTCTTCAACGCTCGCCTCGGACGGCGGGGCCCCGGCCCCGCGACGTCCTGCGGCCCGCACCGCCTCGAAGATATCCCCGTGCGCTTCACACGGCTTCCCGAACGCGTGGCTCAGCCGGCGCCGCTCGACCGCGCGCGCGAGACACGCCTCGTCCGCGCACACCCACGCGCCGCGGCCCGCCGTCGTGCCCAGCGGATCCACCACGACGACACCGTTCGCGCCGCGCACCAGACGCACGAGCGCGCGCCTCGGCAGGACGCGACGGCAGCCGAGACAAGTGCGGCCAGGCTCACGCGTCATGACGAGACCGCCGGCTCCCCGGGCGCAGCGCCGGCGTCGGGCGCCGGCGCCTGTCGCCTGACCCACTCCTCGGCCGCGGCGTGGATCTGGCCCGCGCGCTCGCCGACCTCCGGGATCGCTGCGAGCCGCTCAGGCCCGGCCTTCGCGACGGCCCTCGGCGACCCGAGGCCGGCGGCGTGGAGCGCCGCCGCGAGCTCGGGCGTCATCCCGGCGAGCGCCTCGAGCGCGGCGCGGTCCGCGGCCGCGTCGCTCGCGGACGCCCGCTCGGCCTCGACCTCCCCCTCGCTCTTGATGTCGATGCGCATGCCCGTGAGCTTCGCGGCGAGCCGCGCGTTCTGCCCCTTCTTGCCGATCGCGAGCGAGAGCTGGTTGTCGGGCACGATGATCAGCGCCGAGGGCTGCCCGTCCGGCGCGCCCGGCTCGGTGATCGTCACCGACGACACCCTGGCCGGCGACAACGCCCGCGCGACGAACGTGGCGGGGTCATGCGACCACTCGATGATGTCGATCTTCTCGCCGCGGAGCTCGCGGCTGATCACCTGGATCCGGGTGCCGCGCAGGCCGACGCACGCGCCGATCGGGTCCACGTCGCGCTTGGTCGAGGCGACCGCCACCTTCGCGCGCTCGCCCGCCTCCCGCGCCGTCGCCTTCACGAGGACGATCCCCTCCTGGACCTCGGGGATCTCCGTCTCGAAGAGGCGAGCGAGGTACCCCGGATGCGTGCGCGAGAGCGAGATCTGCGGCCCCTTCGCGGTCCGCCGCACCTCGAGCACGTAGGCGCGGATCCGGTCGCCCGGGTTGTAGCGCTCGCCCGGGATCTGCTCGCGCTCCGGCAGGATCGCCTCCGCCTTGCCGATCTCGAGGATCACGTTGCGCTTCTCGATGCGGTGGACTACGCCGCGCAGGATCTGCCCCTCCTTGCCGGCGAACTCGGAGTAGATCCCCTCGCGCTCGGCGTCCCGCACCTTCTGGAGGATCACCTGCTTGGCCGTCTGGGCGGCGATCCGTCCGAACTCCTGCGGCGGCCGCTCCTGCTCGAGCTCCAGCTCGTCGTCGAGCTCGGCCTCCTTGTTCAGGGCCTTGGCGTCCTCCAGGCTGATCTCCAGCTTGTCGTCGGTGACCTCGGCGACGACCTTCTTGCGGCAGTACACGCGGAGGTCGCCGCTCTTCCGGTCGATGTGCATCCGGATGTTCTCGGCCGGGCCGAGCGTCTTGCGCGACGCCGAGAGGAGGGCAGACTCCAGCGCCTCGAAGAGGATCTCCTTGTCGATCCCCTTCTCACGCCCGATCTGCTCGATGACATTGATCAACTCTCGGTTCATGATGCCCGGCACCTATCCGGGATTCTACGCCTTGCGGGACCAGGGAACCTCCGCCTCCAGGCGAGCCTTCGAGACGCTCGCGCGCGCCAGCTCGACCCGCGCCCCGTCGCGCTCGAGGACGAGCCGGTCGGCGAGGACCGCGTCGAGCCGACCGCGCACCTCTGCGCCGCCCGCGAGCCAGCACGTCACGCGCTTGCCGACCGCCCAGCGGAACTCGCGGTCCTTCCGGAGTTGCCGCTCGAGTCCCGGAGAGGACACTTCGAGGTCGTACGCGCCTTCGATGAGCGCGGCCGCGTCGAGCACGTCGCCGATCTCCCGGCTCGCCAACACGCAATCGCGGATCCCCACGCCACCCGGCTTGTCCACGTACAGGCGCAGGATCCCGCGCGGCCTCAGGGGACGCCACTCCAGATCGACCAGCTCGAGCCCGTGGTCGCGAAGAACGGGGGTGACCGCCTCCTCGATCTGGCCGGCCCGCTCCGCATCATCCATTGGGCTTTTCCCCTTGCCCGTGGGCAAAACTAAAAAAAGCGGGCAACGCCCACTTTTTCAAGAATTTAGCACGTATCGGGGGCCGTGGCAAGGCTGAGCGCGCCGGCGGGCGCGCGGGGAGGCTACGTCGGGCTCTCCTCTTTCTGGAAGGCACGGACGGCGGCGACGACCTCCCCCTTGCCGACGCGGCGCTCCCGGCGCGTGCGGCGGCTCCGGACCTCGACGACGCCCTCTTTCACGAAGGAGTTGCCGACGGTGACGCGGACGGGGATCCCGAGGAGGTCGGCGTCCTTGAACTTGACGCCCGGGCGCTCGTCGCGGTCGTCGAGAATGACCTCGAGCCCCTGCCGCCCGCACTCCTCGTAGATCTCCTCGGCCGCCGTGACCTGGGCGGCGTCCTTCACCGACACGGGGACGATGTAGACGTGGAACGGGGCGATGGACCACGGCCAGACGATCCCGTCCGCGTCGGCGAGCTGCTCGATCGCCGCCGCGGCGATGCGCGCGGGGCCGATGCCGTAGCTGCCCATCACGATCGGCTGCTCGCGCCCGGCCTCGTCGAGGTACTTGGCGCCGAGCGCCTCGGAGAACTTGGTGCCGAGCTTGAAGATGTTCCCGACCTCGATGACGCGCTCCACCCCGAGCGGGGCGCCGCACTGCGGGCAGGCCTCGCCGGCGAGCGCTGTGTGCAGGTCGGCGAAGCGGCACTCGAAGTCGCGGCCCGGGGTCACCCCGCGCACGTGGAAGCCTTCACGGTTGGCGCCGACGACGTAGGTCCCCTGGCGCAGCGCCTCGTCGGCGATGACGGGCACCCGGACGCCCAGCGGCCCCACCGAGCCGGGGGGCGCGCCGAGGTGCTGGCGGACCTCGTCCGGATGCGCCGGACGGCACTCCTCGCCGACCGCGCGCAGCAGCTTGCGCTCGTGCAGGCTGTGGTCGCCGCGCACGAGCACGAGCACGGGCCCGGACCGCGGCGCCACGTAGAGGAGCGACTTGAGCGTCAGCCGCGGATCGATCGCGAGGAAGGCGGCGACCTCGGCGATGGTCCTGGCACCCGGCGTGGCGACCTCCTCCCGCCGCCACGCGGGGAACGCGGGCGCGGTCGGCACCGAGCGCGCCAGCTCGACGTTGGCGGCATACCCGCACGCGGCGCACATCGCGATCTCGTCCTCGCCGGCCGCGCTCGGGGCCATGAACTCGTGGGCGCCGTGGCCGCCCATCATCCCGGTGTCCGACTGCACGACGTGGAAGCGGAGCCCGCAGCGCTCGAAGATCCGCCGGTAGGCGGCCTCGTGGGCCGCGTACGAGCGGTCGAGGGCGGCGGCGTCGGGGTCCAGCGTGTAGGAGTCCTTCATGACGAACTCGCGCGTCCGCAGGACGCCCGAGCGCGGCCGCGCCTCGTCGCGCTCCTTGGTCTGGATCTGGTACCAGATCTGCGGCAGGTCCCGGTAGGAGCGGATCTCGCGCGCCGCCAGCCACGCGATGACCTCCTCGTGCGTCATGCCGAGGCAGAGCTCGCGACCGTGGCGGTCCTTCAGCTTGAACATCTCGGGGATCCCGTCCCACCGGCCCGACTGCTTCCAGATCTCGGCGGGCTGGATCACGGGCATCGTGATCTCCTGACCGCCGATGGCGTCCATCTCCTCGCGGATGACGGCGTTGACCTTGTCGAGGACGCGCTGGCCGAGCGGGAGGTAGACGAAGATGCCGGCCGCGAGCTGGCGCGCGAGCCCGGCGCGGAGCATGAGGCGGTGGCTCTGCGCTTCGGCGTCGGCGGGGTCTTCCCGTAGCGTCGGGACGAGCGACTTCGACCGGCGCACGGTTACTTCGCGTCCTTCTTCTTGTTGGCTCCCTTGACGCCCGGCTGGTAGCGGAGGCGCTCGACCGGCTTGCCGCCCACGATGTGCGACTCGACGATCTCCTTGAGGTCGGCCGCCTGGACGCCGCAGTACCAGACGTCCTCCGGGTAGAACACCATCATCGGGCCGTGGCCGCACTGGGAGAAGCAGCCGGCCTTGTTGATCCGGATGTCCTCCTTGAGGCCGGCCTTGACCGCCTCGCCGCGGAGGTACTTCACGAACTCCTCCACGTTCCCTTGCGTCGGACAGGTATCGCCCCCGGTGCACACGAAGACGTGCGTCCGGTACTGGCCCATCAGTCCGGGACCGCCGCGGCCTTCGCGGCCCGGCGCTCGGCGATGAACGTGTCGACCTCCTCGCGCATCGCCTTCACGATGTCCTTCTCGGGCACCTTGCGGATGACCTCGCCGCCCTTGAAGATGAGCCCGATCCCGCGTCCGCCGGCGACGCCGATGTCCGCCGCGCGCGCCTCGCCCGGACCGTTGACTTCACACCCCATCACCGCGATGTGGATCTCCTCGTTCAGGCCGCGGAACTCGTCCTCGACCTCCTTCGCGAGCTTGACGAGATCCACGTCGGCGCGGCCGCACGAGGGGCAGGACACGAACGTGAGGCCGCCCTTTCGCAGCCCGAGCGATTTCAGGATGTCGATGCCGACGCGCACCTCCTCGGTCGGGTCCGCCGAGAGCGACACGCGGATCGTGTCGCCGATGCCCTCGGAGAGGAGCGCCCCGAGGCCGACCGCCGACTTGATCGTCCCGACGCCCGGCGTGCCGGCCTCGGTGACGCCGAGGTGGAGCGGGTAGTCGACCTGCGCGGCGAGCCTCCGGTACGCCTCGATCATCATGCGCGGGTCGGAGGCCTTCAGCGAGACCTTCATCTCGGGGTAGCCGCAGTCCTCGAGGATGCGGATGTGACGGAGCGCGGACTCCACCATCCCCTCCGAGGTCGGCCCGTTGTGCTTCGCGAGCAGGTCCTTCTCGAGCGATCCCGCGTTGACGCCGATGCGGATCGGGATCCGCTTGTCCTTCGCGACGTTCACGACCTCTTGCACGAATCGCGTGCCGCCGATGTTACCGGGGTTCAGGCGCAGGCCGTCGACGCCCTGCTCGAGGGCGATCAGCGCGAGCTTGTAGTTGAAGTGGATGTCGGCCACGAGGGGGATGCGGATCTGCCGCTTGATCTCGCCGAGCTTCTCGGCCGCCTCACGCACGGGCACCGCGCAGCGAACGATGTCGCAGCCCGCGGCCTCGAGCGACCAGATCTCGAGCAGCGTCGCCTGGACGTCGCGCGTGTCGGTCTTGGTCATGGACTGCACGGTGATCGGCGCGCCGCCGCCCACCTTGACGCCGCCGAGCTCGATCTGCCGCGTTTCCCGCCGTGTCATCATCGCCTCGTCCTATCGGAAGATCTTGAACGCGTCGATCCGGACCAGGTCATTGTAAAGCGCGTAGACCATCAGGAGCATCAGCAAAACGAAGCCGAGCTGCTGGGCGGCTTCGCGCTTCTTGAGGGACAGCGGCCGCCCGAGCACCGCCTCGATGAGGAAGAAAAACAGGTGACCGCCGTCGAGCATGGGCACCGGCAGGAGGTTGAGCACGGCCAGGTTCACGCTGATGTAGGCGGTGAAGAGGATGAGCGGGCCGATCCCCTCCTTCGCCTGGCGGCCGGCCTCGGTGGCGATCTGGATCGGACCGCCGATGTTCGACGACTCGATCTGCCGCGAGACGAGCTTCCAGAACGCCTTCAGCGTCAGGACCGTCATGTCCCACGTCCTGACCCAGCCGTAGCCGACGGCGACGAGGGGACCGTAGGGCTCGTACCGCACGACCTTGGTGACGATGCCGACGCCGATGCGGCCGATGTCCGTCTCCTGGCCGCCCGGCCCCTTCTCCCGCACGGAGATCGCCGTCACGCTCACCGTCTGCGTCCGTCCGTCGCGCTCGAGCGTCACGTCGAAGGTCTGGCCGGCCCGCTTCTGGATCGCCTGCATGAGCTCGTCCGGCGTGAAGACCGGCTGGCCCGCGACGGCGATCACGAGGTCGCCTGTCCGCAGGCCCGCCTTCTCGGCCGGCGAGCCGGGATTGACCGCGCCGATCTGCGGCGTGAGCCGCGGCCCCGCACCGAGCTCCCAGGCCTCCTTCGGGTCCCGGAAGATCGGATCGCGCACCGTCGTCTTGCGCGGCGTCACGGAGAGCGTCCGCGCCTCGCCCCCGCGGTCGACGCTCAGCGTGAGCGGGCGGCCACGCGAGTCCGCGATGGCCTGGTCGAGGTCTTCCCAGTTCGAGATTGCGCGCCCGTCCACGCGCGTGACGAGATCGCCGGTCCGGAGGCCCGCGGCGGCGGCCGGGCCGCTCTCGGCGACGCGCCCGACGACCGCCGGCCACACGGGCCGCCCAACCGTCGCGAGGATGACGGCGAAGATCAGCGCGGCCAGCACGAAGTTCATCCCCGGCCCGGCAAAGACGATGAGGAAGCGCACCCAGAGCGGCTTGAGCGCGAACGCCTTGGCCGGGTCGTAGGTGACCGTGGGACCGCCCTCGAGCGGGCTCTCCTCGCCCAGCATCTTCACGTAGCCGCCCATCGGGATCGCCGACAGGCAGTACTCGGTCTCCTTGCCGCGCCAGCGGAGCAGCACCGGGCCGAACCCGATCGAGAAGCGCTCCACGCCGACGCCGGTGAGGCGCGCGACGAGGAAGTGGCCGAGCTCGTGGATGAGGATCAGCACGCCGACGACGACGACGAACGAGACGAGGGTGGTCATCCGCGCCGCCCCCCGTCGCGACGGTCCACGGCCTCCCGGACGCGGGCGCGCGCCTCGACGTCCACCGCCACGCACTCCTCGATGGACCCGACGGCGCCCGCTCGCGACTCGTCGAGCGCCCGCGCGATGAGGTCCGCGATGTCGTTGAACCCGATCCGCCGGTCGAGGAAGGCCGCCACGGCGACCTCGTTCGCCGCGTTGAGCACGACCGGCGCGGCGCCGCCCTGCTCGAGCGCCGTCCTTGCGAGGCGCAGGCAGGGGAACTTGTCCGCGTCCGGCTCGAAGAACGTCAGCTGGCCGATGCGCGTCAGGTCGAGCCGCGCGGCCGGCGTCGGGCGGCGCTCCGGATACGTCAGCGCGTAGAGGATGGGCACGCCCATGTCGGCGACGCCGAGCTGGGCGATGACCGAGCCGTCGATGTACTCGACCATCGAGTGGACGATGGACTGGGGGTGGACCACGACGTGCACGCGGTCGGGCGCCAGGTCGAAGAGCCAGCGCGCCTCGATGATCTCCAGGCCCTTGTTCATGAGCGTCGCCGAGTCGATCGTGATCTTGGCGCCCATCTTCCACGTCGGGTGCTGGAGCGCGTCCTCGACCGTCACCGTCGCCAGCCGGGCCTTCGGCGTCTCGCGGAACGGGCCGCCGGACGCGGTGAGGAGGATCCGGTGGACGTCGCCGCGGTTGTGGCCGACGAGGCACTGGAAGATCGCGCTGTGCTCGGAGTCGACCGGCAGGAGCTGGACGCCGCGCTGGCGGGCGGCGGCGGTCATCAGGCTCCCCGCCATCACGAGCGTCTCCTTGTTCGCGAGGGCGACGGTGCGTCCAGCGAGGATCCCCGCCATCGTCGGCAGGAGCCCGGCGGCGCCGACCAGCGCCGACACGACGACGTCGGCGGGGACGTCGCGGGTGAGCGCGACGAGCCCCTCGGGGCCGGCGAGCAGCTCGGGCCGCGGCGGGGCGAGCAGCCGCGCGAGGCGGTCCGCCGCGCCGGCGTCGAGCAGCGCGACCGCGCGCGGCGAGTACTTGTGGCAGAGGTCGGCGATCAGCTCCACGTTCGAGCCGCGCGCCGCGAGTCCCGCCACCTGGAAGTCCTCCGGGAAGCTCGACACGATCTCGAGGGTCCGGAGCCCGATCGATCCCGTCGCGCCGAGGAGCGTGAGCCGCTTCATACGCCCCCGAAGCGGCGCGTGCGCCGCTGGAACTCGGCGACGGCCCGGTAGAGGTCGGTGGCGACGAAGTCCGGCCAGAGCGTCGGGGTGACCCAGATCTCGGTGTAGGCGATCTGCCACAGGAGGAAGTTCGACACGCGCATCTCGCCGCTCGTGCGGATCAGGAGGTCCGGGTCGGGGACCTCGGCGGTATAGAGCGCCTGGCGGATGTGCTTCTCGGAGACGTCGTCCGGCTCGAGCTCCCCGCCCTGGACCTGACGCGCCAGCGCGCGGAACGCGTCGACCAGCTCGTCGCGCCCGCCGTAGTTGAACGCGAGGAGGATGGTCAGCCCCGTGTTCTGCCGCGTCTCCCGCGCGACGTGCTCGAGCCCCGCCCAGACGGCCGGGGGCACGCCGGTCGCGCGGCCCACGACCCGGAAGCGCCGGTTGCGCGCCATGAGGTCGGGCAGCTCCGAGCGGATCGCGCGCTCGAGGAGCTTCATCAGCGTCGAGACCTCCTGCGCGGGGCGGCTCCAGTTCTCCGTCGAGAACGCGTAGAGCGTCAGGTAACGGAGCCCGAGCGCCTCGGCCGCGCGCACGATCGCGCGCGCCGTCTTCACGCCCCCACGGTGGCCCGCGACGCGCGGGAGGCCGCGCCGCGTGGCCCAGCGCCCGTTCCCGTCCATGATGATCGCGACGTGCTCGGGGACCGGCTGCGCGCGCACGACCTCGAAGAGCTCGGTCTTCCCGAGCGCCGCCAGGTCGGCCTGCCGGAGCGGTCTCAGGGGTCTCAGCGCCATGGCACGGTCATCTCACCCACGCCCTAGAACGACAAAATTTCCTGCTCCTTCTTCTTCAGGAGCTCGTCCACCCTGGCGATGAACTTGTCGGTGGTCTTCTGGACCTGGTCGTGCCCCCGGCGCTCCTCGTCCTCCGATACCTTCTTGTCCTTCGCCATGGCCTTGAGCTTGTCGTTGGCCTCGCGCCGGAGGTTCCGGATCACGATCCGCGAGTCCTCGGCGATCTTGTGGACGGTCTTGGCGAGCTGCTTGCGCCGCTCCTCGGTCGGCGACGGCATGCTGAGACGGATGACCTTGCCGTCGTTCTGGGGCGTGAGCCCCAGGTCGGAGGCCATGATCGCCTTCTCGATCGCCTTGAGCTGCGCCCCCTCCCAGGGCTGGATCACGAGCGTCCGCGCGTCCGGCACCGAGATGGACGCCATCTGGTTCACCGGCGTCGGCGTGCCGTAGTAGTCCACGCGGATCATGTCCAGGAGCCCGGCCGACGCGCGGCCCGTGCGGACCGCGGCGAACTCGCGCCCGAGCGTGTCGAGCGCGGCGGTCATCCTCGCCTCGACGTCCTTCACAAGGGTCTGCATCGGCATCAGCCTCCTCCCTCAGCCTCCCTCGGAGGACACGATCGAGCCCACCGGCTCGCCGAGGACGATGCGCCGGATGTTCCCCGAGCGCGTCAGATCGAAGACGACGATCGGCAGGGCGTTCTCCATGCAGAGCGAGATGGCCGTCGTGTCCATCACTTGCAATCGCCGGTTCAGCGCCTCGATGTACGTCACGCGGGGCAGGTGCTGCGCCGTCGCGTCCCGCTTCGGATCGGCCGAGTAGATGCCGTCCACCTTCGTCGCCTTGATGATGGCGTCGGCGCCGATCTCGACCGCGCGGAGCGCCCCCGCCGTGTCGGTCGTGAAGAAGGGGTTGCCGGTGCCGGCCGCGAAGATCACGACGCGCCCCTTCTCCAGGTGCCGGATCGCGCGCCGGCGGATGTAGGGCTCGGCGACCGCGCGCATCTCGATGGCGGAGAGCACGCGTGTCGCCACGCCGGCCTTCTCGAGCGAATCTTGAAGCGCGAGCGCGTTGATGATCGTCGCCAGCATACCCATGTAGTCGGCCGTCGCGCGGTCCATGCCGCCGGCGCTCGCGGCGACGCCGCGGAAGATGTTGCCGCCGCCGATCACGATGGCGACCTGCACGCCGAGCGTGGTGACGTCGCGCACTTCCGCCGCGATCCGCTCCACCACCTGCGGATCGATGCCGTAGCCCTGGCTCCCGGCGAGGGCCTCGCCCGAGAGCTTGAGGACGATACGGCGGTAGGCCGGGCGCGCCGTGCCGGCANNNCGCGCGAAGCGCCGGACGACGACGCGCTCCTTCGTCTGCGCGTTCACGCCGTCGACGAGGTCCTTGACCCGCGTCTTCCCCGAGGCGTCCTTCACGAAGGGCTGCTCGAGCAGGCACTGCTCGCTGAAGAACTTCTCGAGCTTGCCCTCGATGATCTTGTCGACCACCTGCGGCGGCTTCTTTTGGTCGGCGAGCTGCACCCGGTAGATCTCGCGCTCCTTCTCGAGCACGGCGCCCGGGACGTCCTCGCGGGACACGTACTGCGGGTTCGCCGCGGCGATCTGCATGCCGAGGGCCTTGACGAGCTCCTGGAAGGCGGGCGTCTTCGCGACGAAGTCGGTCTCGCAATCGACCTCGACGAGCACGCCGAGCTTCGCGCCGGGGTGGATGTAGGCCCCGACGACGCCCTCCTTCGCCTCCCGGTGGGCCCGCTTGGCCGCCTGCGCGAGCCCCTTCTTCCGGAGGCACTCGACCGCGCGCTCGAGGTCGCCCCGGGTCTCCTGGAGGGCCTCCTTGCAGTCCATCACCCCCGCGCCCGTGCGGTCGCGGAGCTCCTTCACCTGCTGGGCGCTCGACGCCATCGGCTAGCCCTCCGTCTCGCTGGCCGCGGCCATCTCGACGGGCTCCGCGGGCGTCTCGGACCCCTCGGCCGCCGCGCCCCCGGTCTCGTCCTTCGCCAGGGTGCCGCGCCCCTCGTTGATCGCGTCGGCGATGCGCGACGTGATGAGGCGGACGGCGCGGATCGCGTCGTCGTTGCCGGGGATCGCGTAGTCGATCCCCGTCGGGTCGCAGTTGGTGTCCACGATGGCCACGATCGGGATGCCGAGCCGCTGGGCCTCCAATACGGCGATCCGCTCCTTGCGCGGGTCGATGATGAACACGGCCGCGGGCAACTGCTCCATCGCCTTGATCCCGACGAGCGCCTTCTGGAGCTTCTCGCGCTCGCGGTCGAGCTCGAGCGCCTCCTTCTTCGGCACGCGCTCGAACTCGCCGGTCTCCTTCATCTCCTCGAGCTTCTTGAGCCGCGCGATCGACTTCCGGATCGTCGCGAAGTTCGTCAGCGTCCCGCCGAGCCACCGCTGGTTGACGTAGAACATCCCGCAGCGGGTCGCCTCCTCGAAGACGCTCTCCTGCGCCTGCTTCTTCGTCCCGATGAAGAGGACCGCGCCGCCGCCGGCGGCCAGGTCGCGGACGAACGCGTACGCCTCGCGGAACTTCTTCAGGGTCTTCTGCAGATCGATGATGTAGATGCCGTTGCGCTCACCGAAGATGTATTTCTGCATCTTCGGGTTCCAGCGCTTGGTCTGGTGGCCGAAGTGCACCCCGGCCTCGAGCAGCTCCTTCATCGTCAACGTCGCCATGTGTCCTCCTTCGGTTCGTCCTCCGCCGCGCTACGGCCCGCCCTCAGGCGTGCCGACCGATGGCGCGCGGCGTGCGTGATGGTGCTACGTCGTGTACTTGCCGTTGAATCGCACGTACTCCTCGCTGAGGTCGCAGGTGAAGACGCGCTCCTCCCCGCGCCCCAGCCCGAGGTCGATCGTGATGTCGTACTCCTGCCCCCCCATGATCTCGCGGACCCGCTCGAGGCGCACCCCCTCGCGGAGCATGCCGCGCTCGACGACCCGCTCGTCCTGGAAGAGGATCGAGACCTTCTCCTGCTCCACCCGCGCCGCCGACTTGCCGAGCGCCATCATGATCCGGCCCCAGTTCGGGTCGGCGCCGTTGATCGCGGTCTTCACGAGGGGCGAGTTCGCCACGCTGCGGGCCGCGAGCAGGGCGTCGCGCCGGCTCGCCGCGCCGCGCACGGTGACGGCCACGAGCTTCGTCGCGCCCTCGCCGTCGGCGACCAGCATGCGCGCGAGCCGGGTCATGAGCGCTTCGAGCCCCGCGGCGAACTGCCTGAGCCCCCGGCCGCCCTCCTCGAGCGGCGCGTGCTCGGCGAGGCCGTTGGCCAGCACGGCGACGGTGTCGCTCGTGGACTGGTCCGAGTCCACGGTGATCCGGTTGAAGGACCGGTCCACCGCGCGGCGCACGACGCCGCGCAGCGCATCGCGCCCGACGGCGGCGTCCGTCGCGACGAAGCAGAACATCGTCGCCAGGTGCGGCTCGAGCATCGCGACGCCCTTCGCGATCCCGCCGAGCGTGACCGGCCGCCGGTTCACCTCGAGCCGCAGCGCCGCCTCCTTCGGCCGCGTGTCGGTCGTCAGGATCGCCTCGGCCGCGGCCCGGCCCGCCTGCGGGGAGAGCGCCTTCACGAGCTTCGGCACCGCCGCGCGGACCCTGTCCATCGGGAGCGGCACGCCGATCACGCCCGTGGAGGCCACCAGGACGTGGCCCGCCGGGATCCGGAGCAGGTCGCCCACGAGCTTCGTCATCTCGCGCGCGTCCCTGATGCCGCGCTCGCCGGTGCAGACGTTGGCGCAGCCGCTCGACGCGACGATCGCCTGCGCCTGGCCGCCGCGCACGTGCTCCATCGAGACGAGCACGGGCGCGCCCTTCACCTGGTTCGAGGTGAACTGGGCCGCCACGCGCGCCGGCGCCGAGGAGTAGATCAGCGCGAGGTCCTTCTTACCGGACGGCTTGATCCCCGCCGCCACGCCCGCGGCGAGGACCCCCGGGACGGCGGTGACGCCGCCTTCGAGCCACTCGAGGTCGGGGGACGCCATGTCGCTAGGGGTACACCGGCGGGGCCTCGAGCCCCGCGCGCTCCGGCCAGCCGAGGAGGACGTTGAGGTTCTGCACGCCGTTCGCCGAGCCGCCCTTGCCGAGGTTGTCGATCGCCGACAGGCACACCGCGCGCCCCGTGCGGGCGTCGGCGACGACCGTCACGTCGCAGTAGTTCGAGCCGACCACGGCCCGCGTCGTCGGCCGCTCGCCCTCGTCGAGCACGCGGACGAAAGGCTCGCCGGCGTAGAACTCGCGGTAGACGTCGAGCAGCGCCGCCGTCGAGAGCGGCTGCGTGAGCCCCACCGAGGCGGTGGTGAAGAGGCCGCGGTTGAGCGGCACGAGGTGCGGCGTGAACGCGACGCGGACCGGAGCGCCCGCGAGCGCGCCGAGCTCCTGCTCGATCTCCGGCGTGTGCCGGTGGCTCGCGATGGCGTAGGCCTGCACGTTCTCGTTGGCCTCGGTGTAGAGGTACATCGGGTCGAGCGTGCGGCCCTGCGCCCCGGCGCCGGTGATGCCGGACTTGCCGTCGATCACGATGCCCTCGAGCCGCGCGAGCCCGCGCTTCACGAGGGGCGCCGTCGCGAGCACCGCGCCCGCCGGATAGCAGCCCGGCGACGCGACGAGGGCGGCGCCGGCGATCGCCTTGCGGTGCAGCTCGGGCAGGCCGTAGACCGCCTCGGCAAGCCCCGCCGCGTCGGTGTGCGGCGCCTTGTACCACGTGACGTAGTCGTTGGGATCGCGCAGCCGGTAGTCCGCCGAGAGATCGATCGCCTTGACCCCGCGCCGCCGCAGCAGCGGCACGACCTTCTGCGACTCCATGTGGGGCAGCGCCAGGAACACGACGTCGGCCGTGTCCGCGAGCCAGCCGGCGTCGAGGTCGTGGAAGCTGAGGTCGGTGACGCCGCGCAGGTGCGGGTACGCGCGCCCGAGCGGCGTGCCCGCCAGCCGGTCCGACGTCGCGCCCGTCAGGGTGACCTTCGGATGGCCGAGGAGGATCCGGAGGAGCTCGGCTCCCATGTAGCCGCTCGCTCCGGCGACCGCGACGCGCGTCACGTCTGACCGTCCAGGCACTACCGCTTCGAGTACTGGAACTTCTGCCGGGCGCCGGGCTGCCCGTACTTCTTCCGCTCGCGCATCCGCGGGTCCCGGGTGAGGAGGCCGGCCTTCTTGAGCGGCAGGCGCAGCTTGTCGTCGAAACGGGCGAGCGCGCGCGAGATCCCGTGACGGACCGCGCCTGCCTGGCCCGTGGGGCCGCCCCCCTTCACCGTGACGACGACGTCGAACTGCCCGAAGGTGTTGGTGACCTGGAGTGGCTGCGCGATGATCATCCGGAGCGTCTCGCGCGGGAAGTAATCCTCGAACGCGCGCCGGTTGACGACGATGCGCCCGGAGCCGGGGCGGACCCACACGCGGGCGACCGACGTCTTGCGGCGCCCCGTGCCGTAGAACCGGTCGAGCACGGCCATCAGCGGACCTCCCCGGCCGTCGCGGCCGGCTGACCCGCCGGCGGCGGCAGCGGCTCGGGCCGCTGGGCCTGGTGCGGATGCTCGGCGCCGCGATACACCTTCAGCTTCTTGGCCATCGCCCGGCCGAGCCGGTTCTTCGGGAGCATCCCCTGCACGGCCCACTCGACGACGCGCTCGGGGTGGGTGCGGAGCATCGTCTCCGCCGAGACGCTACGTAGGCCGCCGATGTAGCCGGTGTGCCAGCGATAGAGCTTGAGGCTGAGCTTGCGTCCGGTGAGGTGCACCTTCTCGGCGTTCACGACGACGACGTGGTCGCCGACGTCCAGGTGGGGCGCAAAAATGGGCTTGTGCTTCCCGCGGAGGATTGACGCGACGCGGCTCGCCAGTCGCCCCAACACTTGGCCCTGCGCGTCCACGACGTACCACTTCCGCTGGATCTCGCTCTCCGTGGGCATCAACGTCGGCATCAGCGTCCTCTCGACGGCGCTAAGTAGGCGTCCACACAGAAAAATTCGCAACGACCAAGCTTAAGGGAAATCCTCGCCGGTGTCAACGCGAAGCACTCACGCGCGTCTTGTCCGGCCACGGACAGAAGGCCTTCACGGGGCAGGCCGGGCAGAGCGGCGCTCGCGCCCCGCACGTCCGGCGCCCGTGCGTCGTCAGGAGGTGCGTCGTCAGCGTGCACTCCTTCTTCGGCAGGACCTCCACGAGCTGGTCGTGGATCTCGTCGGGATCGTCGGACTTCGCCAGCCCGAGGCGCTGGGAAACCCGGAAGACGTGGGTGTCCACCGCGATCGCCTGCTGGCCGAAGGCGTTGCCCAGGACCACGTTGGCCGTCTTCAACCCGACGCCGGGAAGCTCGGTCAGCTCCTCGCGCGTCCGCGGCACCTCGCCGCCGTGCCGCTCGACGAGCGCCCGCGCCATGCCGACGATCGAGCGCGCCTTCGCCCTGAAGAATCCGGTCGAGTGGATCTCGCGCTCGAGCGTCGCGAGGTCGGCCCCGGACCAGTCGCGCGCCGTCCGGTACTTCCGGAAGAGCGCGGGGGTCACCATGTTCACGCGCTCGTCGGTGCACTGGGCGGCCAGGATCGTCGCCACCACGAGCTCCAGCGGCGTCTCGAAGTCGAGCGCGATCTTCGCGCCCGGATACGCCCGCTTCAGGGCGCTGATGATCTTCCGCGCGCGCACGCGCTTGGCTTCCACCGACTCTCGCATGGCGATCTCTCCTCAGCGGCTCGTCGAGATCCGGACGGCGTCGGGAGCGATCTCGACCCGACCGATCTCGACGGGCACGGGCAGGCGGCTCGCCAGCCTCAGCGAGGGATCATATCCGCGAACCACCCAGTCCACGACCATCCCCGGCGCCGGAACGCCGCCGACCCTCACCTGCTCGAAGGCGAGCTCGAAGGGCCGATCCGCCGACGGCAGGATCCGGACGCGTCCCGACACGTCCGGGCCCGGCTGCCGGAACACGAACGCGAGCGCGCCAGGCTCGAGACGCACCTCGGCCTGACGGAAGCCCTTGACGTCCCGGAGGAACGCGGCGAGGTCGGGTGCCCGGATCGTCACCGCGAGGAGGCGCACGCGCCGCGCGTCGAGCGGGTCGAGGCGCCCCGCGGCCTCGAGGCTCCACGGGTTCACGAGCACGTCCTCGAACGCGATCCGGAGATCGTGCACGCGCAGGACCGCCGCATTCCGGCGCGAGAGCTCGCCGACCGCCGCCGCGCGCGCGGCGATCTCGATCCGCTCCAGGCGGCCCCGCCGGATCGCCTCGCCGTGGACGATCCGCACCTCGAGCCCCTCCACGTCGCGCGCGACCTCGGCGAGCCGGCGCCGCACGGCGTTCTCGGCCGCGCGGGCGAGGCGCCCCGGGGCGGCCGTGACGCCGGGCTCGATCCGCCGTGCCCTCAGGGTCGCGGTCGAGCCGTCGGGGAGCGTCCACTCGCCGATGACCGGATAGACGCGCGCGAGATGAGGATCGTCGGCGAGGCGCTCGTGGATCCGGCGGGGCCTCTCGGCAGTCCATGATGGCCCCTGAGAGCCCGTCTTGAGGATCATGTAGTCGATCCCCACGGGCTCGCCGTCCCAGCCTCGGGCCCACCTGAGCGCGAGGCCGTCGCGCACGCTGTAATAGCGGAAGTTGCTCACCGAGAAGAAGTTGTCGTTCGGCACGACGCTGACGGTCGCCGCGGCGCCGCGGCTGTCCTTCGCGAGAAGCGTCAGGATCTCTCGATGGCGCCAGTCGTCGCGGACCGGCGGTGAGGCGAGGAGCAGCGGAACGCCGAGCCCGGGCAGCGTCGGGCTCGGCGGGACCCCGAACGCGGTGGCGCTCACCTGCGCGGCCGCAGCAGCGACGAGCGCCGCGAGCACGAGCGCGCGTGGGCGCCCGCGCAGCGCGCCGAAGCCCATGCCGGCGAGCACCGCCGCGAACGGCAGGAGCGGGAGCGTGTACCGGAGGTTCTTGTTCTGGATCGCCGCGAGCAGGGCGAGCGGCGCGAGCACGCTCGCAGGCAGGAGCCACCGCCGGCGGGCGGCCGCGGCCGCGAGGCCACCGACGAGCAGAAGCGTCGCGACGAGCCCGAACTGGGGCACGAACCAGCGTGGATAGAGCGCGAGCGCCGCCGCCGAGAGCGGATCCGGGTGACCCGACTCGGCGGCCTGCCTGAACGAGCGCGCGGCGACCTCGGGCACCAGGCCGAAGAGCCGCGGGCCGTACCACGGCAGCGCGAGGGCCAGACCGAGCCCGCCGGCGAGCACCGCGCTCGCGAGCGCGCGGGCCCTCCGCACGCGGGCGAGGACGAAGGCCAGCGGGATCAGGACGTAGGCGGCGAACGGCGGCTTGGTGAGCAGCCCGAGCCCGAGGACCACGCCGAAGGCGAAGGTCGGGCCGGGGCGCGTGAAGGCCTCGGTCCGGAGCAGCACCGCGACGGCCAAGGCGACCATCGCGGCGAGCGGGAGATCGAGCTGGAAGCGGAGCGAGGAAAAGACGACGAAGGGCGCGCTCCCGAAGACGAGCGCGGCGACGACGCCCTCGGGGCCGCCCGCGAGCCGCCGCCCGAGCGCGTAGACCGCCCCCATCCCGAGGCCGAGGAACAGGAGGACCACGGCCTGGGCCGCGGCGGCGTCGGACGGCCAGATCAAGTACACGAGGCCCGCAGCGCAGGGCACGAGCGGCGGGTAGAACGTCGAGCGCTCGAGGATCGCGCGCACGTCGCCGCGCACCATGTCCTGGGCGCAGACGACGGCGCGCTCGAGGTGGTTCGCGTGGTCCCACTCCGGCGGGCGCCGGTCCCACGCGAGCCAGACCGCGGCGACCGCCACGAGGGCGGCGAACGCCGCGGCGACGAGCGCCCGGTCGCGGCGCGTCCCGCGCGGGGCCCGGGTCACTGTATCGGGGTCCGCGAGCCCGGCCCACACCGTGGGTGGCCTGTCAAAGATGCGCGGGGCGTCATCGGCGCGCGAGGAGCAGCAGCGAGGAGCCGAACGGCAGGGACACGCGCGGCACGACGTGGCGCTCGAGCGCGAACACCCACTCGAGCCCCCGATTCACCGGGGGCACCGGCCGGCGGAGGTCGTGCGCCGAGCCGCCGGTGAGGCGCTTCCAGGCGCGCGCGAGCGCGACCGCGGGAAAGAGGAGCGTGTTGAAGTAGCTCACCCGCTCGACGGCGAAGCCCGCGCGCTCGACGAGCCGCCGGAGCGCGCCCGCCGTGTAGCGCCGGCGGTGGCCGAGAGCGACGTCGTGGGCGCTCCAGAGCCAGCCGTAGGCGGGCACGGTCACGACGAGCAGGCCGCCCGCCGCGAGCGCGCGGCGCGCGGCCGCGAGCGCCGCGGCGTCGTCCTCGAGGTGCTCGAGGACGTCGAGGAGCAGGACGACGTCGGCCCAGCCCGGCGGCACCACGAGATCGCCGGGCAGGGCCCCGGGACGCACGTCGAGACCGGCGGCGCGCGCGGCGGCGGCGAGCGCCGGATGGGTCTCCATCCCGACGGCCTCGCCGAACTCGCCGAGCGCGCCGAGGACGTTGCCGCTGCCGCAGCCGAGCTCGAGGAGTCTCACCGGGCGGCGCGGGAGCGCGCGGCGCAGGGCCGCGAGGAGCACGGCGAGCCGGCCCCTGAACCACCAGTGCCGCCGGTCCTCCTCCATGTGGACCGCGACGTAGGCCGGGTCCATGCCGCTCACGCGGAGAGCGCCCCGCGGATCGCGGCGACGCGGTCGGCCAGCTCGCCCGGGGCGAGACGGCGCGGCGCGTGGCGCACGCTCCACACGGGATCCTTCGGCGCCGGGTCGTCGGCCAGGCGGGGCAGGACGTGCCAGTGGACGTGCGAGATCAGGTTGCCCAGGAGCGCGTAGTTCGTCTTTCGGGCGCCGTAGGTCGCGGCGAGGGCCTGCGCCACGCGGCTCACGGTCTCCATCAGCGCGACGCGCTCCTCACGGATGAGCTCGTAGAGCTCGGTGGCGTGGCGCTTCAGCACGAGCACACTCCAGCCCGGGAAGAACTGGTCGTCGTGGAGGTAGAGGACGGCCGGCCCGAGATCGGCGATCCGGCAGGCCGGATCCGGCCAGCGGCCGAGGCACGCGGGGCAGTCGGCGGCGCTCACCGTCGCGACGCGAGGAACCGACCCAGGCGGTCGAGGCCCTCCCGGATGCGCTCGAGCGACGACGCGTAGGAGAAGCGCAGGTAGCCCTCGGCGTTGGCGCCGAAGGCCGCCCCGGGCGTCACCGCGACGTGCGCCTCGTCGAGGATCGCGTGGGCGAGGCGCACCGAATCACGCGCGAGGTGCCGCGCGTTGGCCAGCACGTAGAAGGCGCCCGTCGGCTCGCACCCGACGCCGAAGCCGAGCGCGCGCAGCCCCGCGAGCATCGCCCGCCGGCGCTCGTCGAAGACGGCGCGGAACCGGCGGCTCTCCTCCCCCGCCTCGCGCAGCGCCGCGACGCCCGCCCACTGGACGAACTCGTTCGTCGAGATGAAGAAGTTGCCGTAGAGCGTCTGGAGGGCCCGGATGTGCGTGGCGGGCGCGATGACCCACCCGAGCCGCCAGCCGGTCATCGCGTACGCCTTCGAGAAGCCGTTCAGCACGAACGCGTGCTCGGTGAACTCGAGGATGGTGCGGTCCGGCCCCTCGTAGCTGAGGCCGTGATAGATCTCGTCGGAGACGACGAACGGCCCGCCCTCCCGCGCGAGCGCCGCGATCGCCTGCAGGCGCTCGGCCGGGAGCACCGTGCCGGTCGGGTTGGCGGGCGAGTTGACGAGGATCGCCCGGGTGCGCGGCGAGAGGCGCGCACGGATCGCCTCCGGTCGGTACTGGAAACCGTCCTCCTCGGTGACGCCGACGTAGGCGGGCGTGCCCTCGGCGTAGCGGATGAAGTTCGGATAGCACGCGTAGTACGGATCGCTCAGGACGACCTCGTCGCCGGGATCGAGGAGGTGGCCGAACAGGAGGAGCATCGCGGGCGACGTGCCGGCCGTGACGAGGATCCGATCGGGCGAGACCGTCACGCCGTAGGTGTTCAGGTAATGCTCGGCGATCGCCTCGCGCAGCGGGAGGATCCCGAGGCTGTGCGTGTAGCGCGTGCGTCCGTCCTTGATCGCCTTCTCGAGCGCCTCGCGGACCACGGGCGGCGCCTCGAAGTCCGGCTCGCCGAACTCGAGGTGTACCACGTCGACGCCCGCCCGCTCGAGCGCCTGGGCGCGCTCGCCCATCTCCACGGCGAGGAACGGCTCGATCTCCCGGATCCGCCGCGCGAAGCTCACCGAGCCCTCCCGGCCCTCAGTCGGGCCCGGACGATCTGCCACAGCATGCCCGGCCCGTGGCGCAGCACGCCGACCTTGCTGCCCTCCTGATCGGCCCAGTTCACCGCCACTTCGACGACGCGATACCCCACCGCCTGGGCGGCGAGCAGCAGCTCCACGTCGAAGCCGAAGCCGCGCGTCCGGAGCCCGGCGAAGAGGCGGTCCGCCGCGGGCCCCGTGAACGCCTTGAAGCCGCACTGCGAGTCGGCGATGCCGCGCAGGCCGAGCCGCGCCACGAGCCAGTTGAACACGCGGCCCGCCCGTACGCGGTGCGGCCGGGTGACGACCGCCACGGCGGGGTCCACGAGCACGCGGGAGCCGACCACGACGTCCGCGCCCGCCGTGAGCGCGGGCTCCAGGCGCTTCATCTCCGCGATCGGCGTCGCGCCGTCGGCGTCGGCGAACAGGCGGTACGCCCCGCGGGCGGCGAGCATCCCGGCTCGTACCGCGGCGCCCTTGCCCGAGTTCCGGGGGACCCGCAGCACCCGGACCGACGGGTAGTGCCGCGCCTCGACGACCTCCGGCGTCCCGTCGGTCGAGCCGTCGTCCACCACGACGACCTCGTACGGCTCGCCGCGCCCCTCGAGGTGGGCGACGACCTCGTCGAGGTACGCCGGCAGGCGCCGCGCCTCGTTGTACGCCGGGATGACGACCGACCAGCGTGGCGCGCTCACCGGACCCCGGCGAGGTCCAGGCGTCGCCGGCGACGGGCCGTGGCCGTCTCGTGGGCGGCCCGCGCCACGCCCGCGGCGACGGCCGGCGCCACACGCTTGTTGAAGACGCTCGGGATGATGTACTCCGCGCTGAGCTCGTCGCGGCGCACGCACGCCGCGAGCGCCCGCGCCGCGGCGAGCTTCATCTCGTCGTTCACCGCGCGCGCCCGGGAGTCGAGCAGGCCGCGGAAGAAGCCCGGGAAGCACAGCACGTTGTTGATCTGGTTCGGGTAGTCGGAGCGCCCGGTCGCCATGACGCGCACGTGGCGCTCGGCCTCCTCCGGCCGGATCTCGGGCTCCGGGTTGGCCATCGCGAAGACGATCGGATCGCGCGCCATCCGCCGGATGTGCTTGAGCGTGAGGATGCCGGGCACCGACAGGCCGATGAAGACGTCGGCGCGCGCGAGCGCGTCGCCGAGGTCGCCCGTCACCCGTCGCGGATTCGTCGCGGACGCGACCCAGCGCTTCATGAAATCCATGCCGGCCGCGCGGCCGCGGTGGATCGTGCCGTGCTCGTCCACGCCGACGATGTCGCGCACGCCGCTCGACATCAGGATCTTGATCGTCGCCGTGCCGGCCGCGCCGACGCCGGTCACGACGACCCGCAGCCGCCGGAGGTCCTTCTTCACGATGCGGACGGCGTTGAGCAGCGCCGCGAGCACGACCACCGCGGTGCCGTGCTGGTCGTCGTGGAAGACGGGGATGTCGAGGTCCTTCCGGAGGCGCTCCTCGACCTCGAAGCAGCGGGGCGCCGCGATGTCCTCGAGGTTGATGCCGCCGAACGCGGGCGCGACGAACTTGACCGTCTCGACGATCTTGTCCACGTCCTTCGTCGCCAGGCAGATCGGGAACGCGTCCACGCCCGCGAACTCCTTGAAGAGCATCGCCTTGCCTTCCATCACCGGCAGCGCCGCCTCGGGCCCGATGTCGCCGAGGCCGAGGACCGCGGTGCCGTCGGTGACGACGGCCACCATGTTCTGCTTGACCGTCAGCGAGAACACGCGCTCGCGGTCGTCGCGGATCGCGAGGCAGACGCGCGCGACCCCGGGCGTGTAGGCCATGGAGAGGTCGTCGCGCGTCCGGATCGGGACCTTGTTGCGGATCTCGATCTTGCCCCCGAGGTGCATGAGGAAGGTGCGATCGGAGACGTTGACGACGCGGACACCCGCGACGTGCTTGAGCCGGCTCACGATCCGCTGCGCGTGGCTGCTGTCACGGCACTTGACCGTGATGTCGCGCTCGGTACGCTCGCGGGTGGTCTCCACGAGGTCCACCGCGCCGATGTCCCCGCCGGCCTCGCCGATCGCCGAGGCCACGCGCCCGAGCATCCCGGGACGGTTCGCGATCTGCAGGCGGATCGTGAAGGAGTAGGACGCGCTCGGGGCTATCATCCTCTCGCTTCTACCCTCCCGCCGCGACCGGTGTCAAATGACCCCGCCTCGGGCCGGGCCCGAGCACCGTCCGCACCAACCGGTCACGCGTTCAAGGATTCTCCCTGTCGACCATCAGGTATTCCCTCGCTCGCGGGACCCCCGCAGAGGGTGATAACGCTGCTCCCACGACAGCATCGACTGAATACTTGGGCGCGGATCTCCATCACACCCGTAGATAGGGGGCCGGGCCGTGGCTGGCAGGTTGCACGTCCAGTGAGGTGCCGCGAGCCTGGCCAAGTCGTCGGAAAGAGAACGATTCCGGGAGCGCCCGACGAAACGGTTGGGCCGCCCCCAGCATCTTAGAGATAGAACTCTAGCGAGCTTGGTGACAGCATGACATTCAGGGAAGGTACTCAGGAAGCGACCCTCGGAGCCACCTCGGCGGCCCCGCGCGCCCTCGGTGCCGCCGAGGAGCCGGAAGCCCCGGTCGCCATCGAGGAGGAGGCGGAGGAGCGCGCGCGGCCGGTCGTCTTCGAGCCGTCCGCCGCTTCGCGGGGCGAGGATCCCGTCCGCCTGTACCTCAAGGAGATCGGCAAGGTCCCGCTGCTAACCGCGGCGCAGGAGGTCGAGATCGGGCGCCGCATCGAGGTCGGGCAGATCGCGCTCCGCAAGACGCTCGCGGGCATTCCGATGGCGGTCGACGCCCTCCTCGAGATCGGCGACAAGCTCCGCCGCGGCGACATCCCCGGCGACAACGTGATCGTGCTGCCGGAGGGCGGCGAGCTCGACGCCCGGGAGCTCAAGCCGGTACTCCTCGCGTTCGGGCGCGTCCGCCGGCTCGAGCGGAAGATCGTCCGTCTCACGGGCGGCAAGCCGGGTGCGACCGCCGTGGGGGCGCGCGCCAGGACGCTCGCGGCGTGGCGCGAGCAGATCCAGAAGATCGTCGCCGACATGTCGCTCAAGCCCTCGCTCGTGGACGAGATCGTCGCCAGGGTCCGGCGGCACGCGAAGCGCATCGACGAGCTCACGGGCCGGGACGGCAGGGCGCGGACGGCGGCCGGCGGGCGCGAGCTCCGCGAGCTCGAGACGGCCGTGGGCATGCCGCGGCGCCAGCTCGCGCTGGTCCTCGCGCAGATCGACCGCAGCGACCGCACCGTCCGACAGGCCAAGCGCGAGCTCATGGAGGCGAACCTCCGCCTCGTGGTCTCGGTGGCCAAGCGCTACCTCGGGAGCGACCTCTCGCTGCTCGACCTCGTGCAGGAGGGCAACATCGGCCTCATGAAGGCCGTGGACCGGTTCCAGTACCGGCGGGGCTTCAAGTTCTCGACGTACGCGACGTGGTGGATCCGCCAGGCCATCACGCGGGCGATCGCCGACCACTCGCGGACGATCCGGATCCCGGTGCACATGGTGGAGACCCTCAACCGCATCTCGCGCGTGACCCGGAACCTGGTCAACGAGATGGGGCGGGAGCCGACGCCCGAGGAGCTCGCCCAGCGCACGGGCGTGCCGGCGAAGAAGGTGCGGCTGATCCTCGAGTCGTCGCGGAAGCCGCTCTCGCTGGAGACGCCGATCGGCGAGGACTCGGAGCTCGGCGACTTCCTCGAGGACAAGTCCACCGGCTCGCCGAACGAGTCCCTGCTGAACCAGGACCTGACGACGCAGGTCGAGCGGGCGCTCGGCATGCTCTCGCCGAAGGAGAAGGAGATCCTCCGTCTCCGCTTCGGGATCGGCGAGGAAGGGGAGCACACGCTCGAGGAGGTCGGCAAGCGCTTCGCGGTCACGCGCGAGCGCATCCGCCAGATCGAGGCCAAGGCGCTCCGCAAGCTGCGGCACCCGCTGCGCGGGCGCAACCTCCGCGCGTTCGTCGAGAACTGACCGCCGATGGACTGGGGGGCCTCGACGGGCCCCCCAGACCCCCCGACCCCCGCCTGATTCTCCCCGGCTAGGCCTGTCGCGTCTTCGCGAGGAGGTAGGAGTTGATGCCCGTGTCCGGGGGCGAGCCGGCGAGCATCGTGAGCATGGTCGCGATCTCGCTCCGGTGGTGGGTCGCGTGGTTCGCCACGTGCTGGAGGAGCGGCCCGAGCGCAAGCCTGAAGCCCTTGCCCTCGGTGTTCTTGTATTCGACCGGGCGGTCGAGGTCGGCGGGCGTCAGGGCCTCCACGAACGCCCGCTGCTCGCTCTCAAGGGCGTCCCAGGGGACGCGGACCGAGGCGAGGGTCGCGAACTCGGCGCCCGGGAGGGTCGTCGGCGACACGCCCTTCCAGCGCGAAAGCCACACCCGGTCGGCGCCGTAGAGGTGCCCGAACATCCGGGTGACGGTCGGGAAGCTGAACTGCTTGCCCACGTCGCGCGACGTGACCTCCTCGCCGAGCGCCGCGGCGACGTCGAAGAGGCGGCGGTTCGCCCACCGGTGGTAATCGTAGAGCCCCCGGATCAGGTCGACGCTCATGGCTCCCTCCCCTTATTCCAGGATCGCGACGATCTCGCCCTCCTGGACGGTCTGCCCCTCCTTCACCCGGATCTCCCTGACAGCGCCCGCCCGCGGCGCCTCCACGGGAATTTCCATCTTCATGGACTCGAGCACGATGACCGCATCGCCGGCGCCCACGCGGTCGCCCGCCTTCGCGGTGATCTGGAAGACGACTCCCGTGATGTGCGCCTTGATCTCCTCAGCCATTGAACGCTCCTTGTTCGATCATCTGCGTGTGCACCCGCCCGGCGACGAAGTCGGGGTGCGCGACCACCCGGCGGAGGAACGGGACGGTCGTCTTCACACCTTCGATCACGCAGCGGTCCAGGGCGCCCGCCATCGCCGCCACCGCCTCGGCGCGCGTCTGCCCGGACACGACCAGCTTGAACAGCAGCGGGTCGTAGTGGACTGAGACCTCGCTCCCGGCCTCGACGCCCGACTCGATCCGGATCCCCTCGCCCGACGGCAGCTCGAGCCGGCCGAGCGTCCCGGGGGAGGGCAGGAAGTTCTTCGCCGGGTCCTCAGCATACACTCGACACTCGATCGCCGCGCGGCGCTGGACGATCTCCTCCTGGCGCCAGCTGAGCCGCGCGCCGCCCGCCACGCGGAGCTGCTCGACGACCAGGTCGAGCCCGGTCGACTCCTCGGTCACGGGGTGCTCGACCTGGAGCCGCGTGTTCATCTCGAGGAAGTAGAAGCCCCCCGCGGGGTCCACGAGGAACTCGAGGGTCCCGGCGTTCACGTAGCCGATCGCCTTCGCCCCCGCGACGGCGGCGCGCGTGAGCCCCTCCTTCACGGCGGCCGGCAGGCGCGGCGCCGGCGACTCCTCCACGAGCTTCTGGTGACGGCGCTGGATCGAGCACTCGCGCTCGTGCAGGTGGAGGACCGTGCCGGCGGCGTCGCCGAAGATCTGGACCTCCACGTGGCGCGGGCGCTCGAGGTACTTCTCGATGTAGACGTCGCCCCGGCCGAACGCGGCCTCGGCGCGGCGCCGGCCCGTCGCGAACGCGGCGGCCATGTCGCCCGGTGTGTCCACCCGGGCCATGCCGATGCCGCCGCCGCCCGCCGTCGCCTTGAGCATGACGGGGTAGCCGATGTCGCGGGCGGCCGTCTCCGCCGCGCCCGCGTCCGGAACCGCCGCGGGGCTCCCGGGAACGACGGGGACGCCGGCCGCGGCCATGAGCCGCCGCGCCTCGGGCTTGTCGCCCATGCGCCGGATGGCCTCGGGCGTGGGCCCGACGAAGACGATCCCCGCCCGCCGGCACGCGTCGGCGAAGCGCCAGTCCTCGGAGAGGAAGCCGTAGCCCGGGTGGATCGCGTCGGCGCCGCTCTCGCGCGCCGCCACGAGGATCCGCGCGATGTCGAGGTAGCTCGCGCGGGCGGGCGGCGGGCCGATCGCGACGGCGCGGTCGGCGTCGCGCACGTGGGGTGACTCGCGGTCGGCCTCGGAGTACACGGCGACCGTCCCGAGGCCGAGCCGGCGGCAGGCTCGGAACACGCGCCGCGCGATCTCGCCCCGGTTGGCGACGAGGACGGTCCGAATCAACGACGCGGGAGGTCGGGGGAGGCCGCCTCGGCGGGCGCCGCCTCGAGGGCGGCCACGCGCCAGCCGGCGTCGCCCGGCGCCCAGCGCGCGAGCACCGTCGCGGCGGCGGCGGGCCCGTCGAGGCGGAGCTTCACCAGCCGCTGGGCCCCGACGCGCGCGAAGGCGACGATCGCGTGGCGCGCGAAGGCCGAGCCGCCGAGCGCCGCCCGCGCGCCATCGTCCCAGGCGACGCCCGGCGCGAGCCAGCGCCGGACCGCGGCGTCGTCGCGCGCCAGGAGCGCCGCGCCGAACGCGGCGATAGCGGCGCGGAGATCGTCGGGGATCGGCCACGCGCTCACGGCCTCCGCGAGGCGGATCCACTCGCGGGCGTCGTCGCCGAGCTCGAGCGGTGCCGGCGTCCCGGGCGGCCGCGACGCGGCCAGGCCCTCACCGGTCACGCCGCGCGCGGCGGTCAGGAGGCCCTCGAGCCGTCCCTGCCAGACGGTCGCGCGCTCCACGAGCGCCGGCGTCGCGGCGAGATGGCGCAGGATCACCTCGCCCGCCGTGATGTGGCGGCCCTCGTCCTCGACGAGCCCGAGGAGGATCCGCCGCGTGGGCGGCTCGTAGACGGGATTCGCGCGCGCGAGATGGTCGAGATAGACCGCGAGCACGTGGGGCTTCAGGACCCGGTAGACACCGACGAGCCGCTCGACCGTCTGCCCGGGCTGCTCGGGTTCCTCGAGCGCGTCCATGAAGGCGACGACCTCGGGGTTGGCCGGCTCGGAGACCTGGGCCTGGGCGCGCAGCTCGGGGAGGCGCCGGCCGAGCGCGTCGGCGTGCTGGGCCAGGTCCCACACGTGGCGGCCCAGCAAGAGCTTCGCGGGCAGCTCCGGCGTGAGGGCGATCCAGCCGCCGAGGGCGCGCATGCTCCGCTCGGCCACGTAGCGATAGTTGCGGAGGAGCCGGGCGGAATGGTCGACCGGGAAGTGGCCGGCGAGCGGGTGACTCACGGAGCCTTAGTAGACCTGCGAGCGCTGGGTCGTCTTGATCAGGCGCTCGATCTCCTCCTCGGTGAAGCCCGCCATCCGCCTGACGTCCGTGGCGATCGAGATGGACACGACCTCGTGGTCGCCGTCGCGCCGGATCCCGCCGAGGTTGAAGCGCTCGTCGATGTTCTCCTGGAACTCGATCGCCTTGCGCCGGCGCTCGGGATCGCCCTCCGTGAGCTTCGTGAGCCACTTCGAGCCCATCCGGACGTGCGTGATCTCGTCGGCCAGGACGAACTCGACGGCGCGCTCGAGGATCGGGTCGCCGATCTTCCGCGCGATGTAGACGAGCTGGTTGAAGACGTCGCACGCGAGCCCCTCGAGGCCGCGGTTCACGCCGGCCACCCGCGCGGCCGCGTCCGCGGCGCACGCGCAGCGCCAGAGGATCGTGGTCTCGGGGAACTCGCCCGCGTAGCCGTCCAGGTGCTCGAGGAGGCGGAGGTAGATCTCGACGTGGCGCGACTCGTCCCAGACCTGGCGCGCCATGTCGAGCGTGAACTCCCACGGCGTCTCGGGGAAGTCACACACGGTGCGCCCGGCGCCCTCCATCGCCTGCATCTCGCCCACCATGATCCCGTGCACCCGCTCCTTGATCGAGTCGCGGGTCGAGAGGTCGGGGAACGGCGGGAACCCCTGGTCCATCTTGAGCTGGGCCACGTCGCGGGCGCGCATGCGGACGAAGCGATCTTCGCGGGCGAGCTTGTCATAGGCGATCGGACGCTCCATCGCATCCCCCTGCGGGTGTATCCGAAATGAACCGCTGTTCAGTCAGTGTAGCCGAAGCCGACTACGGATGGCAATCGCGGCCGCGGCGCCCCGGCTCAGCGCGGCGGGTCCTCCGAACGCTCGCGCGCACGCCGCCGGTGCGCCAGGAGGGCGGCGGGAATCACCGCGCCCTCGCCGAAGCGCTCCGTGAGCCGGTCCACCGCGCGCGCGAGGCGCTCGCGGCGGAGGGCCGTGGGGTCGAGGAGATCGAGCTGGCCCGAGCCCGCGGGGCCGAGCCGCGAGGCCGAGAGCCCGATCAGGCGGACGGGACGCGCGACTCTCGCGCGCTCGAGGAGCGCCAGCGCGCGGCGGTAGAGCTCGAGCCCGTCCTGGGTCGGCTCACCGGTCATGCTCCGCGTGTGGGTCTCGAACGGCTTGAGGCGCAGCTTCAGCGTCACGCGGGCGCCCGCGAAGCCGCTCTCGCGCAGCTCCGCCGCCACGCGCTCGGCCTGGGCGCGGAGCGTCGTGCGCAGGAGCCCCGCGTCCGTCGTGTCGACGCCGAACGTCTCCTCGGCGCCGACGGACTTCGGCACGCCGAACGGCTCCACGGGCCGCTCGTCGCGGCCGAGGGCGAGGTCGTGCAGGTGCTCGCCGTGCTTCCCGAAGCGCCGCGCCAGCACGGCGCGGGGCACGCGCTGGAGCTGGCCGATCGTCCCGAAGCCGAGCTCGCGCAGCGCGCCCGCGGTCACCCGGCCGACGCCCCAGATCCGCTCCACGGGCAGGGGCGCCAGGAATCGCGCCTCGCCCCCCGGGGGCACGACGACGAGGCCGTCGGGCTTCTCGAGGTCGGAGGCGACCTTGGCGACGAACTTGTTGGGCGCGAGCCCGGCCGAGGCGGTGAGCGCCGTCGCCTCGCGGATCCTCCGCTTGATGCCCCGGACGGCGTCGAGCGGGCTCCCGAAGAGGGGCTCGGTCCCCGTGAGGTCGACGAAGGCTTCGTCCACCGAGACGGGCTCGACGAGCGGCGAGAAGTCGGCGAGGATCGCCATGATCTCGAGCGAGACCCGGTGGTACTTGGCCATGTCCACCGGCAGGAAGGCGGCGTCGGGACACAGGCGCGCGGCGCGGACGATGGGCATCGCCGAGCGCACGCCGAAGCGCCGCGCCTCGTACGAGGCCGCCGACACGACGCCGCGCCCCTTCGGATCCGCGCCGACGACGACCGGCCTGCCGCGGAGATCCGGGCGATCGCGCTGCTCGATCGCCGCGTAGAACGCGTCCATGTCCACGTGGGCGATCGCGCGCGCGCGCGCCGCGGGCCTCACGGGCCCTCGGCCGCCACGGCGAACAGCCGCCACTCCCCCGGGATGCCCTTCAGGGCGTGACCGCCGCGATCCGCGAACCGGATCCCGGACCCGGCGACCAGGTCCCTCACGGTGGCCGAGACCAGCACCTCGTTCGGCGCCGCCGCGGCGGCGACCCGCGCTCCGATGTGCACCGCGACGCCGCTCACCTTGTCGCCGAGGACCTCGCACTCCCCGGTGTGGACCCCGGCGCGGACGGCGATGCCGAGCTCGCCCACGGCCGCGGCGATGGCCGAGGCGCAGCGGATGGCGCGCGCGGGGCCGTCGAACGTCGCGAAGACGCCGTCGCCCGCCGTGTCCAGCTCCCGGCCGCGGAACCGCGACAGCGCGCCGCGCACGAGGACGTAGAAGCGCTCGAGCAGGTCGCGCCACCGCAGGTCGCCGAGCGCCGTCGCGCGCTCGGTCGAGCCGACGATGTCGACGAACAGCACGGACGCGAGAACCCGATCCGGCTCGCCGCTCTCGCGCGCGCCGGTGAGGAACTCCTGGATCTCGGCGACCAGCCTCTCGACGTCCTCGGCGAAGAAGAGGTGGTCGACGCCGGACAGCTCGATGAACCTCGCCCCGGAGATCCCCCGGGCCAGGTGGCGTCCGTGCTCGGGGCCCGTGAAGGGGTCGCCCGTGCGATGCAGGACGAGGGTCGGCACCTTGATCGCCGACAGCACCGCGCGCGCGTCGGTGTTGAAGGCGCTGCGCAGGAGGGTCGCCGCGGTCCCGGGGCTGGCGGCGAGCCGCTGGTAGCGCGCCCACCACTTCCGCATCGCCTCGTTGTCCGTCTGGCTGGCGACCAGCGCCTCGAAGGCGACACCCTTGCCCCAGCCTTCCTCGACCGCCTTGATCAGCTTCTCGCCGTCCTCGAGGCTCATGCCCCAGGGATAGTCCGGCGCCCAGGCGAGCCGGGCGTAGGAGTTCAAGAGGATGAGCGCGCGCGTCCGCTCCGGGAAGGTGGCGGCGAAGAGGACGTTCAGGGCGCCCGCTTCCGACGTGCCGAAGAGGGCGGCACGGCTCGATCCCGCCGCGTCCATGACGGCGCGCACGTCGTCCATTCGCTCCTCCAGGGTCGGGAGCTGATTCAGGGGCACAGGATCGGACAGCCCGGTGCCGCGCTTGTCGAGCAGGATCAGCCGGCTGAAGGATGCGAGGCGACCGAGGAACCGCGCGAGGCCCGGCTCCTCCCAGATGTGCTCGATGTGCGAGATCCAGCCGTGGACGAAGACGAGGTCGAGCGGCCCCTGCCCGACGGTCTGGTAGGCGATGTGGAAATCGCCGCTCCTTGCGTATCGGGTCTCGGGAGGTACCACCATGTGCCCCTCGGGCGACGCCCCGAAGCTACCATCGGCCGTCGACCCCGGTCAACGACGAGACGGCCGGGCGCCGGTCAGCCGCGCGAGAGGCCGATCTCCGGCGCAACGCCCGTGAGCGCGCCGACGACGAACGCGATGTGGGCGTCGAGGTCGACGCCCAGTTCCTGCGCCCCGCGGTAGACGTCGTCGCGGTTCACCGTCCGCGCGAACGCCTTGTCCTTGAGCTTCTTCCGCACGGACGCGACCTCCAGGCCCGTGATGACCTTGCCGGGCCGGACGAGCGCCACCGCGTGGACGAAGCCGGAGAGCTCGTCGCACGCGTACAAGGCGCGCTCGAGGAGCGACACGCGCGGCACGCCCCCGTAGTCGGCGTGGGCGAGGATCGCGCGGACGACGGCGTCGGGCACGCCCCGCGATATCAATACTTCGGCGCCCTTCAGCGGATGGTGCGGGGCGCGCGGGTGCACCTCGTAGTCGAAGTCGTGGAGCATCCCCGCGACGCCCCAGACCTCCGCGTCCTCGCCGTACTGGCCCGCGTACGCGCGCATCGACGCCTCGACGGCGCGGGCGTGCTTGCGGAGGCTGTCGCTCCGGGTGAACTCGGTGAGGATCGACCAGGCGCGGTCACGCGGGATCACCCGCGCCGGGCTTGCTGGCTCCGCCACTTGTCGATGGACTTCTTGGAGAAGACCCACGCGCCGTCGAGCTGGAGCGCGGGGATGAGCCGGTCGATCGCCAGCGTCTTCAGCGTGGTCTCGTCCATCGCGAGGTAGGTCGACGCTTCTTTCAGGCTCAGCACGTCCTTCGGCGTCACGGCTGCTCCTCCTTGAGGTTCTTCCGCAGCGTCTCGACGTCAGCCTCGAGCGTCCGGATCCGCTCGAGCAGCTGCTCGAGCGCGCGGCTCACCGGGTCCGGCAGGTCGGTCTGGTCGAGGTCGATCTCGCCCTCGACCCGCTGGCCGTCCTTGTATGTTACCCGCCCCGGGACGCCCACGACAACGGAGTTGGGCGGCACCTCGCGCACGACGACGGAGCCCGCGCCGATGCGGCTGCCGTCGCCGATCTTGAACCCGCCGATGATCTTAGCCCCCGCGCCGACGACGACGTTGTTCCCGAGCGTGGGGTGGCGCTTCTCCCGCTTGAGGCTCGTCCCCGCGAGGCTCACGCCCTGGTAGATCGTCACGTCCTCCCCGACCTCGGCCGTCTCGCCGATGACCACGCCCATGCCGTGGTCGATGAAGAGGCCGGGGCCGAGCTTCGCCGCCGGGTGGATCTCGATGCCCGTGAGGAAGCGTGCGACGTGCGACACGAAGCGCGCGAGCGTCGTCCAGCCCGCCAGCCAGATCCGGTGGGCCAGGCGGTGGAGCACGAGCGCGTGGACGCCCGGATAGCACAGCACCACCTCGAGCTTCGAGCGCACCGCCGGGTCGCGCTCGAGCACCGCCTCGATGTCCCGCCGGATCGCCTCAAACATGCGCCCCCTCCCGACTGAGATAATCGTGCGCGGCCGCGCGAAGCCCGGCGGCCGCGACGTCGGCGGCGTGCCTGCGGTCCGCGGGCAGCCCCTCCAGCGCCGACTCGATCTCCTCGGCCGTGAGGCGGCGGAGCTCGTCGACGGTGCGCCCGCGGCTGAGCTCGCTCGCGATGCTCGCCGCCGCGATCGTCGGGCCGCAGCCGTACGTCTGGAAGCGCACCTCCACCGCCCGCCCGGCGCGGACGCGGAGGAAGAAGCGCGCGAGGTCGCCGCAGCCCGCGTACTCGCCCTCGCCGGTGCCGTCGGGCTCGCGCATCAACCCCGCGTTGCGCGGGTTGAGGAAGTGGTCCACGAGCGTCTCGCTGTACCTCATGCCGCCCCGACCGGCATCGCCCGCCTGAGCTTCGTCACGACCGTCTCGACGCTCTCGATCACGTAGTCGATGTCCTCCGCGGTGGTCGAGCGGCCGAGCGAGCAGCGCACCGCGCCCATGGCCCAGTCGAGCGGCACCCCCATCGCGACCAGGACGTGCGACGGCTCGACGTTGCCCGCGGTGCAGGCCGACCCGGCCGACACCGCGATGCCCTTGAGATCCAGGCCGAGCACGATGGATTCCGACTCCACGTGGCGGACGAGGAGGCTCGCCGTGCCGGGCAGCCGTTCCGTCGGGTGCCCCGAGAGCCGGATCTCCGGGACGCGGGCCCGCACGCCCTCCCACAGGCGGTTCCGCAGCGCCGTGACCCGCTCCGCCTCGGCGCGCATGTCGCGGGCCCGCACCTCGACCGCCTTGCCGAGGCCGACGATGCCGGGCACGTTCTCGGTCCCGGCGCGCCGGCGCCGCTCGTGCTCGCCACCGTGCTGGATCGCAACCATCCGGGTGCCCTTCCTGACGTAGAGCCCGGCGATGCCCTTCGGGCCGTAGATCTTGTGGCCCGAGAACGAGAGCACGTCCACGCCGAGCGCCTCGACGTCGAGCGGGAGCTTGCCGAAGGTCTGGACGGCGTCCACGTGGAAGGGGATCCCGCACTCGCGCGCGAGGCGGCCGATCGCGCCGATCGGCTGGAGCGTCCCCACCTCGCTGTTGGCGTGCATGAGGCTGATCGCGATCGTGTCGGGCCGGAGGGCGCGCCGGACGTCGTCCGGGTCCACCACGCCGTGGGCGTCCACGCCGACGTAGGTGACGTCGAAGCCGTGCGCCTCGAGCGCCTGGCAGGTCCGCAGGACCGCGTGGTGCTCGACGCGCGACGTGATGAGGTGCCCCTTGCCGCGCGCCCACGCCAGGCCCTTCACGCCGAAGTTGTCGGACTCCGTGCCGCCCGAGGTGAAGACGATCTCCTGCGGCGGGACCGTGAGGAAGCGCCCGATGCGCTCGCGCGCCTGCTCGACGCCGTCGCGCGCCTCGCGCCCGAAGCCGTGGATGCTCGAGGGGTTCCCGTAGACCTCGGCGAAGAACGGCACCATCTCGGCCAGCACCTCGGGGTGCACGGGCGTCGATGCGTTGTGATCGAGATACACTCGTCGGCTCATTCCCTTGCTCTCCTGTTCAGTACGGTGCTACGCTCGATCCGCGATGGACCTCGCGAAGAAGAAACTCGGTGTGCTGCTGTCCACGGGGCTCGAGCACGCGAACCTCGAGACGGCCGTGGGGCTCGCGGGCGCGGCGCTCGACCGCGGCGCCGAGCTCTATCTGTACCTGATCGACGACGGCGTCCGCGCGCTCGACGACCCGCGCATCCGCGCGCTGCCCGACCGCGGCGCGAAGCTCTTCGTGTGCGCCTACGGCTGCCAGAAGCGCCGCATTCCCCTCAAGGACGCCGACCGCGTCACCTACTGCGGCCTCGTGGTGCTGACCGACCTGATCAACGGCACCGACCGCTTCGTCGCGCTCAACTGAATCCGTGCCCGAGCGTCCGCCGGTCGTCGTCCTGATCTCGGCGGACCCGCGCGCGTCGCACCGGGCCAACGAGGCCATGCGCATCGGGCTCGGCATCGTCGCCGGCGAGAACGACGTGACGTTCGTGCTCACCGGGCCGGCGGCGCACCTGCTCGACGAGGACACCGACGACCTCGTGGACGGCGACGACATCAATAAGTTCCGCGCGAATCTCAAGGCGCTCGGCATCCCCTTCCACGTCGAGACGGACGCGATCCCTCCAGCTCCCGACTGGAACGCCGATGCGCACGAGGTCATCCCCGTCACGCGCGAGCGAATCGCCGAGCTGCTGCGCCAGGGGCGCCGCGTCCTCGTGTTCTGATGGCGGCGGTGCTCCATCTCCTGAAGACCTCCGACGCGGCCCTCGCCCGCGCCGCGATCGAGCAGAGCCTCGGCGCCGGCGACCGCGTGACCGTCGTGCTCCTGCCGGGCGCCGCGCGGCCCGCGCTCCCGACCGGCGCCGCCGTCCACCGCGTCCCCGACGAGCTGTCCTACTCCCGGCTCCTCGACCTGATCTTCGAGTCCGACCACGTCATCACCTGGTAGCCGTGCCGCACCGATGCCGTCGCGGCCGGGGGCGGGAACCCTTCCGAGACCCGTGACGCGGAGCCGGGAGGGCAGATCTCTCGGAGACCCGTAGCTTCTGGGGTCGGTCAGGATCGCACCGCATCGAGCGCTGGCTGGCGCATTGGGGCCAGCGTGGTCGACGAGGGATCTGCCCTCCCGGCGCGCCACGCTCATCGGTTGCGGTACTCCTCCAGCCAGGCCATCTGGATCTTCTCCAGGGTCGATTCGTTCGAAGCCTTCGCGTCGTCGGAGAAGCCCGGGAGCTCCGTCACCCACCGGTGGAGGTCCGTGAAGCGGACCGTCAGCGGGTCGAGGTCCGGGTGGCGCTCGCTGAGCGCGATCGCGATGTCCTCGGTGTCGCGCCACGTCATGCTCATACGAGCTACTCCGGCACCTTGTGACCGCCTCGCCCGGACAGTGGAATTTCCACGACGACATCACCTCCCACGACCGCCTGACAACCCAGGCGGGAATGGAGCGTGAGACCCTCGGCGGTATCGAGCCGGTCCTCCTCGTCCTCTTCCATCTTGGACAGGTTCTCCGCCCCCGCCTTCACGATGACATGACAGGTCGTGCAGGCGCACTTGCCGCCGCAGTTGTGCTGCAGATCGATGTTGTTTCCCAGCGCAATGTCCAGAAGCGAGCCGGGGAGGCCGTCCTCCTGGAGCGGGAACTTCGCCGGGTCCACCTCCACGGTGACGTTCAGCGGGAGGAACGTGACCTTATAGACGGCCATTACGTCTCCATGATCTCCGCCGCGCGCTTGCTGCCGAGCGCCCCCTTGAGCGCGGCGTCCATCATCACCTCGGCGAGGTGCTCGGTCGCGCGGTTGAGCGCGGTGGTCGCCGCGTGGATGCGGTCGCGGTCGTCGGTCGCCCGCGCCGCGCGCAGCTCCTGGAGGGCGGCGCGGATGCGCTCGCGCTCCTCGGCGGCGACGAGCTCGCCGCCCTGGCGCAGCGCGCGCCCGACGTGCGTGCTCACCGTGTCCGCCTCGTTCCGCGCCTCGATGAGGAGCCGTGCCTCCACGTCCGCCTCCGCGTACGCGAACGACTCCTCCACCATGCGCTCGATCTCGCCCTCGGCGAGGCCGTAGGTCGGCTTCACCTCGATCGCCGCGGCCTTCCCCGTCCGCAGCTCCTTCGCGGTCACCTGGAGGATCCCGTTCGCGTCGATGAGGAACGTCACCTCGATCTTCGGCATCCCGGCCGGCATCGGGTCGACGCCGCGGAGCTCGAAGCGGGCGAGCGAGCGGCAGTCCTTGGCGAGCTCGCGCTCGCCCTGGACGACGTGCATGTCCACGACCGTCTGGCCGTCCACCGAAGTGGTGAACATCTCGCGCGCGCTCGTCGGGATCGTCGTGTTGCGTGGAATGAGCACGCTCACGATCCCGCCGAGCGTCTCGATCCCGAGCGAGAGCGGCGTCACGTCGAGCAGGAGCATATTGGTGATCCCGCCGGCGAGGATCTGCGCCTGCACCGCCGCGCCGAGCGCGACGACCTCGTCGGGGTTGAGCTGGCTGTGCGGCGTCTTGCCGAAGAGCTCCTGCACCCGCCGCCGCACGAGGGGCACGCGGGTCGAGCCGCCGACCAGCACGACCTCGTCGATGTCCGCCGCGGCGAGCCCCGTGTCGGCGAGCGCCATCCGGCAGGGCCCGAGCGTCGACTCCACGAGCTTGCCGATCAGGGCCTCGACGTCGGCGCGGGTGATCTCGCGGTGATAGGTGAACGCGTCGAACGGCATCGTGAGCGCCGTCCGCTCGTCCGTCGAGAGGCGGATCTTGGCCGCCTCGGCCGCGAGCCGGAGCTCCTGCATCGCCTCGTTGTCGCGCCCGAGGTACACGCCATGCCCGGCCAGGATGTCGTCGAGGAGCCACACGACGATCGCGCGGTCGAAGTCGTCGCCGCCGAGACGCGTGTTGCCGTTCGTCGCCAGCACCTCGAAGACGCCGTCCTTGACGCGCAGGATCGAGATGTCGAACGTCCCGCCGCCGAGGTCGTAGACGGCGATGACGCCTTCCCGGAGCCGGTGGAGCCCGTAGGCGAGCGAGGCCGCCGTCGGCTCGTTGACGATGCGCACGACGTCGAGGCCGGCGATGCGCCCGGCGTCCTTCGTGGCCTGGCGCTGGGCGTCGTCGAAGTACGCGGGCACGGTGATCACGGCCTTCTCGACCGGCTCGCCGAAGTGCGCCTCGGCGCGCTCTTTGAGCGACTTGAGCACGATCGCCGAGACCTCGGGCGGCGTCACCTCGCGGTCACCGACCTGGATCTTCACGATCCCGTCGCCGGGCCGCACCCTGAACGGGAAGTAGCACAGCTCGTCCTTGACGTCCTCGTAGCCGCGGCCCATCAGCCGCTTCACCGAGTACACGGTCGTCTCGGGCCGGCGCACGAGCTGGCGCTTGGCCGCGGCGCCCACGAGGACGCCGGCGGGCGTGAAGGCGACGACCGACGGCAGGAGCGCCTGCCCCTCCCGGTCGGGGATCACCCGCGGCAGCCCCGTCGCGTCGTCCACGTAGGCGACGAGGCTGTTCGTGGTCCCGAGGTCAATGCCGACGATTCGCGACATGTCCGTCCTGGCTCTCTCCGAGTACCGTGCCCAGATCGTCGATCACGGTGCGGAGGTACGCGCGCGCCGCGAGCGCCTCCTTGAACTGCCCGATGAGGCGCCGCCGCTGCTCGGCCGCCGCCCGGTCCCAGGCCTCGCTGAGCCGCCCGGCGAGGTCCGACTCGATCCCGAGCACGCGCGCGGCCAGCCGGTCCCGCTGCGTCGCCAGGGCCCCACGCCCCGCGGCGTCGAGGCCGCCGGCCTTCGCCTCCTCCAGCGCTTCCTGGATCTCGAACATCTCCGCGAGCAGCTCCGGCGGCGCCTTGGGCTTCTCGGCGGCGCCCTCCTTGGTGTCCCGTCCCTCCTCGAGGCGCACGAGGTACTCGATGCGCGCGATTGGGTCGCGCAGCGCGCGGTACGCCGCGTTGAGCCGCGCGGAGGTCTCGAGCACGCGCGCCTGCGCCTCCGCGGGCTCCGCCTGGTGGAAGTCCGGGTGCGTGCGTCGCGACAGCTCGTAGAACTTCCGCTGCAGCTCGGCCGCGTCCAGACGGAGCCTCCGGGGGAGCCCGAAGACCTCGAAGTAATCCATGCGCCCTATCGACTCCTCAAAATGCGAACGGGCCCTCCGCCGGGCCCGTTCGCGTTGGTTCGGCGGACCCGACTATGCCGAGAACGACGTCCCGCATCCACAGCTCGACTTCGCCTGGGGGTTGACGAATGTGAAGCCGCCCGTCAGCCCCTGCTGGACGTAGTCGAGCGTGGTGCCGTTCAGGTAGATGTAGCTCTTCTTGTCCACCACGATCTTGATCCCGTCGATCTCGAACTCCTTGTCGTGCGGGCCCTTCTCGCTGTCGAACTCGAGCGCGTACGAGAGTCCGGAGCACCCGCCGCCCTTCACGCCCATGCGAAGAAAGACGGTGTCGGGCAGATTCTGGGCCTGCTTCAGCTCCTTCACCTGCTTGGCCGCAGCCTCGGACAACGTCACCGCCATGGCGCCTCGCCTCCCGTCCCTATTTCGACTCAGCCGCCGCATTCGCGGCGGCCCACTTCTCTTTGTAATCCGACAGCGCCGCCTTGATCGCGTCCTCGGCGAGCACCGAGCAGTGGATCTTCACCGGCGGCAGCTTCAGCTCGTTCACGATGTCGGTGTTCTTGATCTTGGCGGCCTCGTCGACGGACTTGCCCTTCAGCCACTCGGTCGCCAGGCTCGACGACGCGATCGCACTGCCGCACCCGAAGGTCTTGAACTTCGCGTCCTCGATCACGCCGGTCTCGACATTCACCTTGATCTGGAGCTTCATCACGTCGCCGCACTCCGGCGCGCCCACGAGCCCCGTCCCGACGCCCGGCGTGTCCTTCGCGAACGAGCCGACATTGCGCGGGTTGTTGTAGTGATCGACGACCTTCTCGCTGTACGCCATGCGCGGCCTCCCTTACTCAGCCTTCCACTGGATGGACTTGATATCGACGCCTTCCTTGGCGAGCTCGTAGAGCGGCGACATCTCGCGGAGCCGCGTGACGACCTCGATCGTCCGCTTCCCCACGTAGTCGACCTCCTCCTCCGTGTTGAAGCGGTGGAGGCTCCACCGGATGGACGAATGCGCGAGCTCCGCGCTCGCCCCGAGCGCCGCGATGACGTACGAGGGCTCGAGCGTCGAGGAGGTGCAGGCCGAGCCCGAGGAGAGCGCGGTCTCCTTGTTCAGGCCCATCAGGAACGACTCGCCCTCGACGTAGGCGAAGGAGATGTTCAGGTTGTGCGGCAGGCGCCGCTCCGGGTGCCCATTCAGGAACGCCTCGTCCACGTTGGAGAGGATCAGATCCTGAAGCCGGTCGCGCAGCTTCGCCAGACGCACGCGCTCTTCCGCCATCACCTCGCCGCAGAGCTCCGCGGCGCGGCCGAACCCGACGATGAGCGGCACCGGCAGCGTGCCCGACCGCATCCCACGCTCGTGGCCGCCGCCGTCGATGAGCGGCGCGATGCGCACGCGCGGCCCCTTGCGCCGGACGTACAGCGCGCCGACGCCCTTCGGGCCGTAGACCAGGTGGGAGGTGCACGAGAGCAGGTCGATGCCCATCCCTTCCACGTCCACCGGGATCTTCCCGAGCGCCTGCGTCGCGTCCGTGTGGAAGATGATGCCCTTCTCCTTGGCGAGCTTGCCGATCGCGGCGATGTCCTGGATCGTCCCGATCTCGTTGTTCGCGAACATCACCGAGATCAGGATGGTCTTGTCGGTGATCGCCTTGCGGATCGCCTCGACGTCCACGAGACCGTCCGGCTGCACGCCCACGTACGTGACCTCGACGCCCTGCCGCTCGAGGCGCTTGCACACGTCCAGGCCCGCCCGCTGCTCGATGACCGTCGTGACGATGTGGTTGCCCTTCTCCCGGTACATCTCGGCGATGCCCTTGAGCGCGAGATTGATCGACTCCGTCCCCCCCGACGTGAAGACGAGCTCCTTCGGGTCGCGGGCACCGATCAGGCGCGCCAGCTGCGCACGCGCCGCGTCGACCGCCGCCTCGGCCTCCCAGCCGAACGGGTGGTTACGGCTCGCCGGATGGCCGAACTTCTCGGTGAAGTACGGCAGCATCGCGTCGACGACCCGCGGGTCCACCGGCGTCGTCGACTGCGCGTCCATGAAGATCGGGAACTTCAGGGCCATGGGCACCGTCTCCTTACGCCCGGATCGAGAGGATCTCGGGGATGTCGTCGCTCGTGAGCTCCGCCAGGCTCATCGTGTCGAGCAGCTGGCTGATCGCCGCCTGGAGCTTCTGCACCGGCCGCTTGAGATTACAGCGCGGCTCCTGCGGGCAACCGCCGTGGTCCATGCAGCTCACGATGCTGATCGGCCCTTCGAGCGCACGGATCACCTCGCCCACGGTGATCTCGTTCGGCTGGCGCGCGAGCGCGTAACCACCCTTGGGACCGTTCTGGCTCACGATCAGCCGCCGCTTCGCCAGCCGCTGGAGGACCTTCGCGAGCAGCTCCGGCGGGATCCCGAACTCCTCGGCGATCCGCTTGGCGCTGATCGTGCCGGGGCCGTCGTGGACGGCGATATAATGAATCGCCATCAACCCGTAATCGGCGCGCTTGGTGAACCGGAGCATTGGTTTCTCTGACCCTCTTATTATCGCCGACATTTCTAATCGGCGACGAAATTAGTCGTAGTTTGACAGCCCGGAAGGGGTCTGTCAAGGGAAACTCTTGAGATGACGGAGAAATCCGAGTTCGACGACTCCCCGATGTACAAGACGGCCCTGGCCCAACTGGACCGCGTGGCCGCCAGGCTCAACCTCGAAGCCGACGTCCACGAGCGCCTGCGCCTACCACGGCGGGCGCTCGTGGTCTCGATCCCCGTCAGGATGGATGACGGAAACACCAAGGTTTTCCTCGGGTACCGGGTCCATCACAGCACGGTCCTCGGCCCGACCAAGGGCGGCCTCCGGTACGACAAGGACGTGAGCCTCGGGGAGGTCACGGCGCTGGCGATGCTGATGAGCTGGAAGTGCGCCCTGATGGGCCTACCGTACGGGGGCGCCAAGGGCGGCGTGCGGGTGAATCCGCGCGAGCTCTCGCAGCGCGAGCTCGAGCACCTGACGCGCCGCTACACCGCGGAGATCATCCTGCTGATCGGCCCCGACCTCGACATCCCCGCCCCCGACCTCGGCACCGACGAGCAGACGATGGCCTGGATGATGGACACCTACTCGATGACCCAGGGCAAGAGCGTTCCGGGCGTGGTGACCGGCAAGCCGCTCATCGTCGGCGGCTCCGCCGGGCGTCGGGAGGCGACGGGCCGCGGAATCGTCTACGCGCTCTTCCAGGCTGCCCGCCGCCTCGGCATGGAGATCAAGGGCCGGAAGGTCATCGTCCAGGGCTTCGGCAACGTCGGCGGCGTCGCCGCGCGACTGCTCTGGCGCGACGGGACGATCATCGTGGGCGTGAGCGACGTCAAGGGGGGCATCTGGAACCCGCACGGGATCGACATCCGCCAGCTCGAGACGCACATCGCCCAGACCGGCGGAGTCGGCGGCTTCCCGGGCAGCGAGCCGGTCTCGAACGCCGACCTCCTCGAGCGGCCCTGCGACGTCCTGATCCCCGCCGCGATCGGCGGCCAGATCCGCGAGGACAACGCCGCCCGCATCAAGGCGACGGTCGTCGCCGAGGGCGCGAACGGCCCGACGACGCCCGAGGCCGACGCGATCCTGCGCGAGCGCGGCGTCACGGTGATCCCCGACATCCTGGCCAACGCGGGCGGCGTGATCGTCTCCTACTTCGAGTGGGTGCAGGGCCTCCAGTACTACTTCTGGCGTGAGAGCGAGATCACCTCGCGGCTCCAGGAGGTGATGACGCGGGCGTTCAACCGTGTCTGGGCGCTCGGCCAGAAGGAGGGCACAGATCTCCGGACGGCCGCGCTCATGGAAGGCATCCGCCGCGTGGCGGAGGGCTACAGGGTCCGGGGCCTCTACCCCTGAGGCCGGCCCGCGGCGCCGCCGGGCCACGCCTGGCGCAGCTCCGCCGCGGAGACCTCCGGTGCCGTCTCGTTGACGAAGATCCCGCCGAGGCGGTTCGCGCGCTCGGGCTGCGGGACGATCTCGACGTGCCAGTGATAGTCGTCGCGGATCGTCGCCCAGTCCCCTTGCAGGATGCGCGACCTGAGGTTCGGCGCCGTGTGGAGCTCCATCTCGAAGCCCGGGTCGGCGAAGGCCTGCGCGAGCGCGCGGAAGTACTCGGACAGCAGGCGCGCGAGGTCGCGCGCGCTCTCGGGGCCCAGCGTGTCCTCGTAGGAGCAGCCGTGCTGGCGCGGGAGGATCCAGGTCTCGAGCGGCGTCCGCGCCGCGTACGGGACGATCGCCGCGAAGAAGGGTGTCAGGCGCACCACGCGGTCCTCGGCGCCGCTCTCCTGGCGGAGCATGTCACAGTAGAGGCAGCGGCGCTTGTACTGATAGTACTCGCGCGCCTCGCGGAGCTCGCGGCGCGTCTCGTCGAAGACGATCGGGATCGCCGTCACGCGCGAGTACGGGTGGTGCGTCGACACGCCCGGCTTCTTGTGGCGCCGCGACACCAGGATGTCGCGGATCTGGCCGTCGCGCTTCAGGTCCACGAGACGGTCGCGGTACATCCACAGCACCGTCTCCAGCGCGTCCGGGCTCATCGTCGCGAGCGTGTCCTCGTGGCGGGTCGACTCGAGGATCAGCTCGGAGGCGCCGCGCGGCGTGATCATGTCGAACATGCCGACGCCCTCGCGCACGAGGTCACACTCGATGCGGAAGTACGCGTCGCCCTCCGGGACCACGCGCACCGACCAGCCCGGCGCGTTCGGCGCGGACCCGTCCTTGCGGTAGGCGGCGATCTCCGGCGCGGTGAGGTGCTCGGCGCCCGGACAGTACGGGCATTCACCGGTCAGCGGGGGCTTGCCCTTGGGCCGGATGAGCACCCAGTGCCCGCGCGTCGGATCCTTTCTCAGCTCGTCCACGGGAGACTCCGAAACCCTGCGGCCCGCGCCCTCATCCCAAGTATGATACCCATGGCCGCGAGCAAGCCGCGCATAGATTAGAAGGGAGGCGCCCATGCGCAGTCATTCCGTCCGGGTCTACTCGAGCCCGACCTGAGGCCCTTGCCGCGCGGCGAAAGAGTTTCTTTCGTCTCAGGGCGTGCCGTTCGAGGACCTCAACGTGGCCGAGAACGCGGAGGCGCGCGACGAGCTCGTGCGGCTCACGGGGCGGATGCAGATTCCGGTAATCGTCGTGGACGACCAGGTCGTGGTCGGCTTCGACCGGCCGAAGCTCCAGTCGCTGCTCGCCTAGTCCCTGACCTGCCCCTTCAGCTTCTTGAGGTGCTGACGCGCGACGTCCACCCAGTCCTTCTCGGACTGCAGCGGTGAGGCGAGCTGGATGTAGCGCTCCCAGTGGGCGATCGCCTCGCGGGGATCCACCTTCTCGTACACGAGCGCCAGGTTGTAGAGGGCGCCCGTGTTCTTCTCGTCCAGCTCGATGACCCGCCGGTACTCCTCGATCGCCTCCTTGTAGAGGCCCTTCTCCTCGTAGACCTCGCCGAGCCCCATCCGCGCCTCGATGAGCTGCGGGTCGAGCTCGATCGCGCGCTTGTAGGCGTTGACCGACTCGTAATAGAGGCCCTTCTCCGCGTAGTAGATCTTGCCGAGGCTCATGTACACCTTCGGGTTCACCGGGTTGAAGACGAGCGCCTTCTGGAAGGCGCCGATCGCGCCGTCCACCTCGCCCTTCGCCGCGCGCGCCTCGCCGAGCCCCACGTAGGCGTCGGCGTAGAACGGCCGCAGCTCGATCGCCTTGCTGTACGCCTCCACCGCCTGGTCGAAGAGGCGGCGCGGCGCCGCGAGGAACAGGTCGCCGAGCGCCTTGTAGGGCTCCGGATAGGCGGCGTCCAGCTGCGTCGACGCGCGGTACTGCGCGGCGGCCTTCCAGCGGTTGCCGAGCGCCTGGTGGACGACGCCCAGCATGTAGTGGGCGACGACGAAGTTCGGGTCGGCCTCGATCGCGCGCGCGAGCAGGTCGACCGCCGCTTCGTTGCCCTCCTGGTTCCCGCGCTGCGTCGCCACCATGCCGCGCGCGTAGAGCTCGAAGGCGCGCAGCGAGGTCGTCGGCCGCGCCGCGCGCTCGATTCGCGCCGCCTCGGGGTCCGTCACCGGGATGCGAAGCGTCCGGGCGTAGAGGAGCGGGAGCGCCGCGATCTTGGCGAGGAGCTCGCCCTCCGGCGCCGTGATGGGCTCGAACGCGGTGGTGTCGCCGCCCCCGGCCTTCACCTCCAGCAGCCGCGCCTGGACGACGTACTCGTCGCCGCGCCGCTCGATCCGCCCGAAGGCCGCCGCCTCGGCGCGCACGCCGCGCGCCGCGTGGAGCACGGCCGCCTCGCCCCAGACCTCCGGCTGCCCGTACGCGTGCACGCGCGCGCGCTCGATCTGCACGACGGCCCCGTGCTGGGTCAGGCCGAGCGTGACCACCTGCGCGACCCCCTCGCCCAGCCACTGCTCCTCCCGGCCGAGCGCGCTCGCGTCGAACGGCAGGACGACGAACGCGCGCGGCTTGACGCTCGCCGTGGCCCCCCCGGACGCGACGAGGACCGCCGCGAGCACGAGCGGACCGAGCCGGGACCGCCGTCCGAGCCCACCCATCATGGGACCTCCTTCCGGCCGACGCGACGGCGGACGAGCGCCGCCAGCGGGGCGAACGCGCCCGGCCCGAGCCGCCTCAGCGCGATCTCCGGGATCAGCAGCACCGCCACCGCCACGACCAGCCACGGCCAGATCTCGACGGAGATGCGCGACCGGCGCCGCGCCTTGAGGAACGCGTCGTGCGGCTTCTCGAGCGCGGCGCCGCCGGTCAGCTCCGCCAGCTCGCGGAGCAGCGTCTCGTCCACGCCGAGGTCGCGCAGCTCCTGCGCGTACGGGACCACCAGCCCCGCGAGCTGCGAGCCGATGACGCGGTCGCCTCGCCGCTGGGCCATGCCCACGAGGTAGACGCCCTCCTGCGACGCGGGGAAGCGCCCGCGGTAGCGCCCGGGCCCCACCTGCTCGAGGTCGATGACCGAGCGCTCGCGGTTCGGCGCGACCACGCCGACCTGGGAGTCCAGGAAGTTGATGAACTCGCCCTTCGGGTCCACCGCGTCCACGGTGATCTCACCCAGGGCGTCGCGCCGCTCCACGATCGCGACGGTGTCGCTGCGCGACCCGCTCCGCAGCGTCCAGCGGACGAGCTGCGACCAGAACTTGTTGAAGTCGCGCCAGCGCAGCCAGAGGACGCCCCACTTCGCCTTGGCGTCCGACGTGAACGCGGCCGAGCGCCCGAGCCCGTAGCGCCACGTCGCGAGCACCGGATCCTCCTGGTGGCTCATGAGCACCAGCTCGGCCGAGGACTTGAGCGTGGTCGCGACGTAGCCGCCGAGGGGCGGCACGTTCTTCCAGTCGATCTCCTGCATCGCCTCGTGGTTCGGCGACGTGAGCTGGGGCTTGAAGGGCTGCTCGACCAACGACGCCTTCGAGGCCAGCTGCGTCTCGAGGGTGAAGATGCGCGGAATGGTCTGGGAGTCCTCGGTGTAGTAGAAGCGGCCCTTCCCCCACTTGGCGACGTCCACCATGAGCTGGATGTCGGCGTCCTTGCCGATCGCGACGGTCGAGACCGTGATCTTGTCCTTCGCCATCCGCCGCAGCAGCCCCTGGAAGTCGCCGCGCGTCATCTGCCCGTCGGAGAGGAAGATGACGTGCTTCAGGAGCGCGGGCCGCTCGAACAGGACCGCGTACGACTCCTTGAGGGCGGGGTAGCCGTCGGTGCCGCCGCCCGCCTTGATCGTGGCGATCGCGTGGTGGATCGCCTGCCTGTCTTTCGCCTGGCGCACCGGCGCGTCCCACAGGAACTCGGTGTCCCAGCTCATGACCCCGACCTCGTTCCGCTCGTCGAGCAGGTCCACGACGAGGTGGGCGGCCTCCTTGGCGAGGTCGAGCTTGGTCACCTTCTCGTCCGTGGACATCGCCATCGAGCCCGAGCGGTCGATCGAAAGCACGACGGCGAGGCTCGGGATCTCGACCTTCTGCTTGACCTCCATCGTGACCGGCAGCGCCTCCTCCACCGGCGTGCGGTAGTAGCCGCCGAGCCCGAAGCTCTCCTCCCCGCCGATCATGACGAGGCCGCCGCCGTAGTCGCGCACGTAGTCGCGGATGTGGCCCATCTGGGCGCGCGTCAGCTTGAGCGACGAGACGTTCGAGAGCACGAGGCCGTCGTACTTCTGGAACCCCGCGAGGTCGCTCGGGACCCCGGCGGGCTCGACGACGGTCACCTCGATGTTCTGCGCGCGGAGCGCCGCCGCGAGCGACTGGGCGTGGGCCCGGTCCTTCTCCGCGAGCAGGACCTGCGGGCGGCCACGCACGACGATCGCGCCGATAGCGCGGTTGTTCTCCTCGATCGTGTCGCCGTCCACTTCGAGCGCGGCCTGGTAGACGTGGATGCCGCTCGCGTCGAGCGCCTGGCGATAGCTGAAGACGTTCTTGCCCGCCGCGAGCCGGACCACCTGCGAGCCCAGGAACTCGCCGTTGCGGAAGAGCGAGAGCCGCCCCTGCGTCTCCCGGTGGCTCCACGCCACCACCTTCGCCTGGAACGGCTCGCCGTACTTGACCTCCCGCGGGAGCAGGAGCGCCTCGGCGACGACCTCCTGCGTGAACGTGAGCGGCGCCGGGACGTAGTGGAGGTCGGCGCCCGCGTCCTTCGCCGCCTGCGCGCCCGCGAGGGCGTTGCCCTGGTTCTGCCGGCCGTCGGTGAGCATGACGACGCGGTTGGCCTGGCCCGGGGGCAGCATCGCGAGGGCGAGCTGGATCGCCTGGAAGATGTCGGTGCCCCGCCCGTCCACCTGCGCCTTCGGCCGCTCGATCGCGGGCCGGTTCGTGAGCGCCTCGTCCACGACCGCCGACTCGCCGAAGACGATCACGCCGTGCCGGTCGCCGCCCCGCATCGAGCGCGCGGCCTCGGCGACGAACCGGTAGGCGCGCTCGCGCGCCGCGAGGCTCACGCTGTCGGACAGGTCGAGGAGGAAGACGACGTTCATCCGGTCCACCCAGCGCGGCACGCTCGGGCGCAGCAGGCTCAGGAGCAGGACGACGACCAGCGCGCCGCGCACCGCGAGCGCCCATCGGTCGCCGGGCGCCGCGGGCACGCGGAGGCGGCCCGCGCTCTGCCGGCGCCAGTAGAGGAGCCCCTCGGCGGCGAGCAGCGCCGCGGCGAGCAGCACGAAGGCCGGCCAGAGCTCGCGCTGGATCGGGATCGGCGCCGGCGCCACGGCCGCGGGCCCGGCGGCCGCCGGCAGCGGCCGCGGCATCAGGTTCGACTCGTTCGCGTCCATCAGGTTGACGGCGACGCGGGTCTCGCCGCGCGCCGTCGACAGCGTGTAGATCCCGACCTCGTCGGTCTCCGTGAAGCTCACCACGCCGCGGGTGACCGGCGCGCTGACCCTGCGGCCGCTGGGCGTCGTGACGGTCACCCGCGTCACGCCGTGGGCGACCGGCAGGAGGATCGGCTGGCCGGCCGCGAACTGCAGGCTCGACTGGTCGAGCCCCGCCGGGTGGAGCCAGCGCAGGCCGTTCGAGAGGATCAGCGGGAACGCGATCCGGAGCGGCAGGTCGCTCTTGAAGAGGTCGAAGCCGATGAAGAGCGCCTTGCGGTCGGGCTCCTCGAGCGCGTAGATGAGCGGCCCGCCGACCGCCTCGACGAGCGGGCGGCCCGCGGCGAGCGGGCGGACGCGCAGCGCGTCCTCGATGGCGACCTTGGCGAACTCGACGTGCCGCATGACCGGGTGCGCGCGGTCCCAGTCCATGATCGTCGGCCGCTCGATCTTGCCGAGCACCTCGAGCGGCACGTCGGTCGGCACCATGTTGACGAACACGAAGCGCCCCGGTCCCACCCGTGGCGGCGTGATCGAGTCGAGGACGACGACGTCCGCGTCGGCCATGCCGCCCGCGTACTCCTCGGGCGTCTTCACCTCGAGCGCCACCTGGGGATCCGTCCGGAGCACCTTCTCGAGGAAGAGGTTGCCGGGGCTCACGAGCAGGACGCCGATCTTCCGTGGCGGCGGGAGGACGGCGTAGGCCACGTCGTCGACCGCGAGGTCGTCGTCGATCCCGAGACGCGCCGTCACCGTGCCGCCGCCCCCGTGGCTGAACGGCAGGACCACCGAGCGGCGCACGCTCGGCTCGAGCGTCACCTGCTTCTCGGCGATCGTCTGGCGGTCGAGCTCGAGCGTGAACGTGAACGTCTGCGGCTCGGCGGTGAAGTTCACCAGCGAGACGAACGCCTGGTAGTCGAAGGAGCCGAAGTAGGCCTTCCGGATGGAGAGGTTGGTGATGCCGACGTTCTGGCTCCGCCGCCCGACGCCGATCCACCGGACGCGCGGGTCGCTCGTCTCGGGGCCCGGCGGGAGCACGAACGCGCCGTCGGTGAAGACGTGGATCTCGGCGCGCGGATCGGCGGCCACGAGCGCGCGCGCCGTCCGCACGGTCTCGACGAGCCGGTTCGGCAGGTCGCGCGCCTGCGCGGCGCGGATCGCCGCGAGCGCGCGCTCACCGCCGCGCGCGAGGGCGGCGGTCACCTTGGGCTGCACGCCCGACTCGAGCACCATCACCTCGGCGCCCTCGCTGAGGTGGTGCACGAGCGCGAGGGCCTCGCCGCGGGCGGCCTCGAAGCGCGAGGGCGCGACGTCGCGCGCCTTCATCGACGCCGAGGTGTCGAGCACGACCACCACCTTGCGCGCGCCGTCGCCCATGATCGTCACGGCCGGGCGCGCGAGCGCCAGCGCGAGGGCGAGGAGCGCGAGGAGCTGCAGCAGCAGCAGCGGGTCGCGCTGGAGGCGCTGGAAGAACGCGGACGCCTGCCGGTCGCGGAGCGACGGATCCCACAGGAGCAGGCTCGCGACCCGCCGCTCGCGGCGCCGGACCTTGAGGAAGTAGAGGAGGACGAGGGGGAGCGCCAGCGCGAAGAGCGCGAGCGCGAGGGGCGAGAGGAAGCTCATACGAGCAGGCGGCCCCTGATCCGCGAGAGCACGAAGTCCGCCACCGGCGTGTCGGTCGTGACCCGGTGGTAGCCGATCTCCTGCGCGCGGCAAAAGGCCTCGGCGCGCTCGAGGAACTCGGTGAGCCGCCGCCGGTACGCGCGGATCGCGTCACCGTCCACGCTGAGCTCGCGGACCTCGCCGGTCTCGCTGTCGACGAGGCGGAGATCGCCGGCGAGCTCGGGCTCCAGCTCCTCCGGCGTCAGCACGTGCACGAGGTGGACGTCGAAGCGCCGCTCGAGCAGCGCGCGCACGCCCGTCTCGTACCCCGCGGGATCGAGCAGGTCGGAGATGACGACGGCGAGCCCGGGGTCGCGCGAGCGCATCGCGTAGTTCTGGAGCCCGTCGTTGAGCCGCGTGCCCCCGTCCGGCTCGACGCGGCCGAGGAACTCGAGCAGGCTCACGACGTGGCCGCGCCCGCGCGTCGGCGCCCAGCCCTCCGCCACCCGCTCGCGGAGGACGCCCACGCCGACGCGCTCCATACTCACCAGGCCGATGAAGCCGAGCGCGGCGGCGACGCGCGCGCCGTACTCGAGCTTGGTCGGCGCGCCGAACTGCATGGACGCCGAGGCGTCGAGCAGCAGATGCAAGCAGAGCTCCTCCTCGTCCACGAACAGCTTGACGTAGAGGCGGTCGAGGCGCCCGTAGATGTTCCAGTCCACGTAGCGCAGGTCGTCGCCGGCGCCGTAGCCGCGGTAGTCGCAGAACTCGACGCTGTGCCCCCGCCGGGGGCTGCGGCGCTCCCCCTTCACGCGCCCGCGGAAGACCCGGCGCGAGAAGAGCGACAGGCGCTCGAGCTGCGCCAGGAACTCGGGGCCCAGCAGCGCGTCGCGCGTCGCGGGCATCCTAGCGCTCGTCGAGGGACTGGAAGTAGTTCCGGATCTGGTCGTGGAAGTCGCGCGGCACCTGCTCGCGCGTGATCGCGTCCTCCATCAGCTTGCGGTACTGGCCGATGACGCCGAGGTACTGCAGGCGCGAGGCCATCGGACCCCCGCGGCCCGTCAGGTTGGTCTCGTAGCCCTCCTTCCGCCCGCGCCGTGACTCGCCCTCGACGCCGACGTCGAAGGGGTTGGCGCGGAGCCGCGCGGTCGCATCGCCCTTGGGCGCGCCGCTCTTGCCGCGGCCGGGCAGGAGCCCCTCGCCCTCGCCGAAGTCCTGGTCCTCGGGACCGAGGCCCTCGCCGCCGCGGGCGCGGTCGCGGCCGCGCCCGCCGCGCTCCCCCTCGCGCCCGCCGCGCAGGCCCTTGCCCGAGCGCTGGGCTTCGTCCTGGGCGCGCATCTTGTCGAGCGCGCGCTGCATGGCCTCGAGGGCGCGATCGGTCTGGCCCCCCTCGAGCGCCTCCATCCCCTCGGCGGCGTCGCCGGTCCAGCCGCCGCCCTTGCGCCCGAGGCGCTCCATCTCCTCGAGGAGCTCGCGCAGCTTCTGCGGCGAGATGTCCGGGCTGAGCCCGCCCAGCAGCGACTTCGACTTGCGGAAGATCATCTTGTACTGCGTGGTCGTGAAGTCCGTCTGGAGGTCGGGCAGCCGGTCCATCTGCTCGAGGAGCTTCAGCCGGTCGTCGCCCCGTTTGAGGAAAGTGCTGAAGTCGGGGCGCGCGCCCGAGAGCGCGGTGTCCTTGAAGATCGCCGAGAGGTCGCCGGGCGCGGCGCCGGCGCCGCCTGGGCGCTGCGCGAAGTCCCGCTCCTCGAAGGCCGGACGCTTCAGCGGGTCCCTGGCGAGCGGCCGCGAGCGCTCCTCGAGCAGCGCGGACTGGGTGCGGTCCTCCTGCTGCTCCTGCTCGCCGGACGGCAGGAAGTCGGGCAGCGCGGAGGGCAGCGGGATCGGGGGCGCGAGCGCGAGCACGAGCGCCGCCAGCGCCGGCACCGGCAGCCAGCGGGCCTCCCGCGGGAGCACGCGGCGGGCGACCCGGCGGGACGGGAGCGCCTCGACCCGCGCCGCGGTGTCGGCGACGAGCACGTCCACGAGGGGCGTGCGATCGGGCCGCGCGGCCCACTCGAGCGTCGTTGCGACCCGGTCGTCGAGGCCGAAGGCGCGGTCGGCGAGCCGGGCCGCGCGCACCGGCGTGACGCGCCGGAGCGCGCCCGAGAGGCCCCCGGCGCAGGCGCCCGCGGCCACGAGCGCGGCGGCCGCGGCGACGGCCGCGGGGCCGAGCGGGGCCTTCGCGACGAGCAGGAGGGCGGCGGCGATCGAGCCCCAGAAGGCCCCGCGCAAGGCGTTGTACTCGGCGCGACGCTGCCGGATCTGGCGCGCGACGCGCCGGACGAGGACGTCGATCGCCTGCGGCTGCGCCATCAGCTCCCCCCGCGCCTAACGGAGAAAGGGTTCCTTGCCGCGGACCGTTTCCGCCTCGGCGGTCGCCACGAGCTGCTCGACGAGCGTGTCGGTGTCCACGCCCTCGGCCTCGCCCTCGAAGTTCAGGATGATGCGGTGGCGCAGCGCCGGCGCGGCCAGCGCCTTGATGTCCTCGGCGCTGACGTTGTAGCGGCCCTCGGCGAGCGCCTTGACCTTCGCGCCGAGCACGAGCGCCTGGGCGCCGCGTGGGCTCGCGCCGTAGCGGACGAAGCGCTGCGTGACCTGGGGCGCGCCCTGCCACTGCGGATGGCTCGCCATCACGATCGTCGAGGCGAAGTCGCGGACGTGCGACGCGATCGGCACCTCCCGGATCAGCTCGCGGAACGCGAGCACGCTCGGTCCGTTCAGGACGCGGCTGACGGCCGCCGGCCGCGACTGCGTCGTGCGGTCGATGATCGCGTTCAGCTCCTCGATCGCCGGGTACCGCACCCGGAGCTTGAAGAAGAAGCGGTCGAGCTGGGCCTCGGGCAGCGGGTAGGTGCCCTCCATCTCGATGGGGTTCTGGGTCGCGAGCACGAAGAACGGCGCGGGCACGGGGCGCGAGACGCCGCCGACCGTGACGGAGCCCTCCTGCATGCCCTCGAGCAGCGCCGACTGGGTCTTCGGCGTCGCGCGGTTGATCTCGTCGGCGAGCAGGATGTGGGCGAAGATCGGCCCGTGCTGGAACTGAAAGTGCTTCCGCCCGTCGGCGTCCTCCACGATGATGTTCGTGCCGATGATGTCGGCGGGCATCAGGTCGGGCGTGAACTGGATCCGCGAGAACGAGAGCTCGAGGCACTCGGCGAGCGTCTTGACGAGGAGCGTCTTGCCGAGCCCGGGCACGCCTTCGAGGAGCACGTGGCCGCCGGCGAACATCCCGGTGAGCACGTGCGTGATGATCGCGCGATGGCCGACGATGACCTTCTCGACCTCGGCGCGCAGCGCCTCGAACGCGGCGACGAACTCGCGGACCCGGGCCGCCTCCTGACTCATCGAGGTCTCCTCTCCCCGCCGCCCTTATTCCAGCAATTATCGAGGACCCGTCAAGCCGCGCGTCGGTCACCGTGTCCGGCGCCCGCCTTGCTCTCATACTACTCGATCCGGGCGACGAAGCATGACCAATCGGCGCGCGCGCGCGCTCCGGCACGGCCTGCTCGTTCGAGCGGCAGGCGACCGCCGCAGTCACCGCTATAGATGTCGCGCCGACCCCCCGGCGTTTCGCCGGCGGACGCGACGGCGCTCAGGCGGAGACGCGCACGAGGCGCCGGTAGACGTCGAGGTAGCCGTCCACCTCCCGCGCGGGCGGGTAGCTCCGCTCGACCCGCAGGCGCCCGGCGGCGCCGAGCCGCGCGCGGAGGGCGGGATCCGCGATGAGGCGCTCCGCCTGGCGCTCGAGCTCGGCCTCGTCGCGGAAGAGAAGGCCGGTGACGCCGTCCTCGATCAGCGAGCGGTTGCCCTCGATGTCGGCCGCGAGCGCCGCCCGGCCGAGCGCCAGCGCCTCGAGCACCGAGTTGGCCATGCCGCCCTCCGAGATCGAGCAGTTCAGCACGACGTCGGCGCGGGCGAGGAGCGACGCCATCTGCGCGTGCGGCACCGCGCCGAGGTGGCGCGCCCACGGCCGCTCCGCCAGCGCGCGGAGGAGCGCGTCGCCCTCGTCCCGGTCGAGGACGGGGCCCGCGTAGAGCAGCCGCACCTCGGGGCGGCGCGCGGCGAGGCGCCCGAGCGGGCCCAGCGGCAGGAGCGGCCGCTTCACGGGGCGGATCCCCGCCGGGAAGAGGAACAGCGCCGCGTCCGGCGGGAGCGCGACGCGCGCGTCGAGGTCGAACGCGCCGCCGGGCTCGAAGCGCGCACCCTGGGGAACGACGACGAGGCGCCCGCGCAGGTCGGGCAGGGCGCCGGCGACGCGGTCCGCGATCGAAGCGTGGAAGACGGTCACGCGCGACGCGCCCTCGAGGACGTGCCGGACGACCGCGGCGCGCTCGACGTCGAAGAGGTCGTGGTTCGCGTCGGTCCCCGTGAGCGTGACGACGAGCGGCAGCTCGGCCCGGCGCGCGAGCCTGAGCGCGAGCGGCCCCGTGCGGTAGGCGTGGAAGGCGTGCACCAGGCTCGGCGCGTACGCCTCCACCTCCCCCTCGACGCGCGCCTCCGGCTCCACGGAGAGGTCCCAGACGGCGAGCTCGACCGAGCGCTCGCGGAGGCCCCGCGCGATGCGCGCCACCGTGACGGCGTTCCCGCGGACGGAGGGGTGCGCGAAGGGCGTCAGGAGCGCGACCCGCGGCGACATGCGCCCGAGCATACGAGGATTGGCGCGATGCGTCCAGCGGCGCCGGAATCCCTCGCGCGCCCCGCGGCATCTACATATAATGACGCCGATGTCCGAGTATGGAGCCAGCGGCTCGTCATCGATCGAGTGCCGGCAGATCGCCGAGCTGCTCGGCGACTATCTCGAGGGGACGCTTCCGCGCGAGACGCGCGAGCTAATCGAGTGGCACATCGAGGGGTGCGGGCCGTGCGTCGCCTTCGTGAACACCTACCGCGGGACGATCGACGCGGCGAAGAAGCTCCGAGAGGTCGAGATCCCCGGCGAGCTGAAGAAGCGCCTCCTCGCCGTCCTCCGCACGCAGCGCGCCGCTAAGCCGTAACCCGGATCACCGCCTCCCGCAGCACCTCCCCGATCTCCCAACACTCCTCGCCGCGACGCCGGAACGCGTCCGCGACGGCGCGCGCCCGCTCGGGCGCCACGGAGAAGAGGAGCCCGCCCGACGTCTCGGACTCGGCGAGCAGCGAGACGAGATACGCGGGCACCGTCGGGTCGATCTGGAGGTCGCGGCCGAAGACCGCGTCCACGTGGCGGCGGTTGCGCTTCATGCCGCCGCTCCAGTGCCCCGCCTCGGCGAGCTCGCGAGCGCCGGGGAGGAGCGGTACGCGCGCGGCCGCGACCGCGATGCCGGCGCCCGAGGCCTTGACCATCTCGCCCGCGTGACCGAGGAAGCCGAAGCCCGTGATGTCCGTCGCGCCCTTCGCCCCGGCCTCCGTCGCGACCTCGGCGGCCGCGCGGTTGAGCCTCAGCATGCTCTGGACGGCGCCCTCGAGCGCCGCGCGGCTCGCGTGGCCGTCCTTCGCCGCGGTCGTGATCACCCCCGTGCCGAGGGGCTTCGAGAGGAAGAGCCGGTGGCCCGGCACGAGCCCGCCCTTGACGAGGATGCGCGCGGGGTGGACGCGGCCGGTGACGCAGAGGCCGTACTTCGGCTCGGCGTCCACGACGGTGTGACCGCCGGCGATGACGCCGCCCGCCTCCGCGACCTTGTCGCTCCCGCCGCGGAAGACCTCAGCGATGATCCCCTTCGACATGTCGCGCGGGAAGCCGGCCACCGCGAGCGCGAACATCACCTCGCCGCCCATCGCGTAGACGTCCGACATCGCGTTCACCGCGGCGACCGCGCCCCAGGTCCACGGATCGTCCACGCCCGGGGGAAAGAAGTCCCCGGTCTCGACGAGCGCCAGCTCGGGCCCCAGGCGCCAGACCGCGGCGTCGTCGGCCGCGCCGAGGCCGACGAGCAGGTCCGGATGGGTCCGCGCGGGCCCGAGCGCCGCCAGCACCTCCTGGAGATCTCCAGGAGCCATCTTGGACGCTCAGCCGGCGCAGGCGGCGTACGAGGTGAGCCGGACCTCCGTGTGGGTGTGCTCGGCCATGCCGCCCTTAGGACGGCCGCTCGAGCGGCTCGGATTCGAGGAAGGCCACGAACGCCTGGGCCAGCGGCGAGCGGCTCCGGGCGCGATGGGTCACGAGGTAGAAGAAGCGCGCCACGCGCAGCTCCTTCACCTTCACGCAGTGGAGCAGCCCCGCGCGGCATTCGTCCTCGACCGCGCGCTTCGAGACGATCGCGAGGCCCACGCCCGCGCGCACGGCCTGCTTGATCGCCTGGGTCGAGCCCATCTCGCCGACGACCCGGAACCCCGAGAGCGCGGCGCCGGCCTCGGCGAGCGCACGCTCGAGGGCGTCGCGGGAGCCCGAGCCCCGCTCGCGCACGATGAGCGGCTCGGCCTTGAGCTCCCCGAGCGGCACGCTCTTCTTGGCCGCCCACGGGTGACCCGCGGGCACGACGAGGACCAGCTCGTCCGCCATGAGCTCGCGCGCCGCGAGCGACCGCGGCGCCGGCGGCGCGCCGACGACGGCCACCTCGACGCGCCCATCGTCGGTCCACGCCGTGACCTGGCGGCTCGAGCCGATGAGCAGCGACACGGAGATGTCGGGATACCGGGTCTTGAACCGGCCGATCAGCCCCGGCAGCACGTACTCGCCGGGAATGGTGGAGCCGCCGACGACGAGCTCGCCGCTGAGACGCCCCTGGAAGTGGTCGAGCGCCTGGCGCGCCTCGCGCGCGAGCGCCAGGATCCGCCGCGCGTACCCGAGGACGAGCTGCCCCGCGGGCGTCGGCGTAGCACCGCGGCCGAGCCGGTCGAGGAGCTGGACGCCGAGCTCGTTCTCGAGCGCCCGGACGTGCTCGGAGATCGTGGGCTGGGTGAGGGACAGCGCCTCGGCGGCGCGCGAGAAGCTCCCGAGCTCGGCCACCTTGGCGAACACCTCGAGGCGGCGGAGATCCATCGGCGGACTACCGGACGGAAGGCAACTGGATCAGTGGCAGGCGCAGCCGCCGCCGCAGCAGCCCCCGCCCGAGGACATCGCGGACGAGGCGACGGCGGGCGCGGTCTTCAGGCCGAAGACCGACAGCTTCCGCATGACGTCGGGGCTCTGGCACGTCGGGCACGCGACCGCGGTGGTCGCGCCCGCGACGTATTTCTCGAACTCCTTCTGGCAGTGCTTGCAGCGGTACTCGTAGACCGGCACCGCTTACTCGCCTCCCCGCTGCACGTAGCTCTTCACGAACTCCTCGGCGTTCTCCTCGAGGATGTCGTCGATCTCGTCGAGGAGCTTGTCGATGTCTTCCTTGATCTTCTTGCCCTTCTTGGCGAGCTCCGGGCTGGCGGCAGCGCCGTCGCCGCCCTCGGCGGGCTTGGTGGGCCGGGTCTCCTTCTTCTTCTGCTCAGCCATCGCGCCCTCCCTGGACCGATTCTAACATCCGGGGCCCCCTCCTACCGCCGAAACTGCTTGCTGAGGGTGAGGGTCTGGTGCTGGTAGGACGAGGCGAGCCCCACCCCGTAGACGCGCGCGGGGCGCGACCGCAGGCGCTCGAACCACACCTTGAACGACGTCTGGCCGTCGTAGACCATGAACGGCACCTCGCGGGCCCGCACCTCCATCACGACCTTGGTGCCCGGGATGCTTCCGTCGCCGTAGCCGAACCCGGGATCGAAGAACCCCGCGTAGTGCGTGCGGATCTCCCCCGCGCCGGCGTCGTAGACGACCATCTCGGCCGCGAACTCGGGCGGCACGCGGATCCGCTCCTTCGAGACGAGGATGTAGAAGCGGTTCGCCTCGAGGATGTAGCTGTCGCGCGCCGGCCGCTTGATCGGCTCCCAGAACTCGGTGGGATCGTAGTGGTCGATCCGGGCGAGGTCGACCGCGGGCGGGTTCGGATGGGCGCGGTAGCCGATGATCCCGTCGGTCGCCCGGCCCGAGAGGTCGAGCCCCATGCAGAGCCCGTCGTTGAACACGGCGCGCTCGATCGGGATCGGGCGCCCGTCGTCGTCGTGGAGGAGCGGCGACGCGCGGTAGACGCGCGCGAGCTCGGGGTCCGACATGGCCGTCTGGCCGGAGAGCAGGCGAAGCTGGTTGAGCGAGAGGCCGGCGTGCACGCGGACCGGGAACGACTGCGGCGAGACCTCGAGGTAGAGCGGCCCCGCGTAACCCGCGCGGACCTCGTCGAAGCGCGGCGTCCGGTCTGTGATGACGCGCGTGAAGATGTCGAGCCGGCCCGTCGTGCTCTTCGGATTCGAGCGGCCCCGCACGTGCGGCGGCAGCCGGAGCGATTCGAGGAGCGGCACGAGGTAGACGGACCCCGGCTGGAACGTCGCGCCCGGCTCGAGCGCCACCCGGTCGATGACGAGGTCGCTCTGCGCGAGGTCGCTCCCGAGCCGGTCCTGCACCGTCTCGTCGAAGGGCAGGAAGCTCGCGCGGAGCTGGTAGGCCGTCGTGCCGAGCCGGAGGTCGAGGCTCGCCGGCTGGAACTGCTCGTCCGTGATCGTCGGCGCAGCACCGATCCAGCCCTCGCGCACGGCCGCGCGGAGCTCGTGGTCGGCCAGGACCCCGTCACTCATGGGGCTTCCACTTAGCACCCGCGCGCGGCGCGAGTCAATTCAGACGGCGCGGGCGACCGCGCCGTGGGTGTCCACGGCGAGCGCGCGCGCCGCGCCGGCGATGCCCGCTCCGCGGAGCGCGTCCTCCATGGCGCGCGCCACGCGCGCGGCGTCGCCCGCGACGACCGCGAGGAGCGAGGGGCCGGCGCCGCTCAGCACGCAGCCCAGCGCGCCCGCGGCGCGCGCGGCGGCCACGACGCCGGGCATCCACGGGAAGAGCTTCTCCCGGTAGGGCTGGTGCAGCCGGTCGTCGAGCGCCGCCGCGAGCGCGGTGACGCGGCCGGCCTGCAGGCTCGCGAGCAGGAGGGCGACGCGCTGGACGTTGAACACCGCGTCGGCGCGCGGCACGGCGGCCGGCAGCACGGCGCGGGCGTCGGCCGTGGCGCTCGTCACCTCGGGCACGAGCACCACCCACTGGAGCTCGCGCGGCACCGGGAGCGAGACCGCGCTCACCCCGGCGGCGGTCGGGCACGCGACCGTGAGGCCGCCGAAGACCGCGGCGGCGACGTTGTCGGGGTGACCCTCGGCGCGCGCCGCGAGGCCGACGAGCCCGTCGCGGTCGAGCGGCGAGCCGAGGAGCGTGTTGCCCGCGGTGAGGCCGCCGACCCACGCGGCGGCGCTCGAGCCGAGCCCGCGCGCGGCGGGCACGCGGTTCACGCACTCGAGCCGGACGCCCCGGAAGCGCCGGCCGGCCGCCTCGTACGCGAGCCGGACGCCGCGGGCCACGACGTTCGTGTCGTCGGCGGGCAGGCGTCCCGCGCCCTCGCCGGCGACGCTCACGGTCACGCGCTCGGCCTCCTCGGCGACGACCTCGTTGTGGAGGGCCAGCGCCAGCCCGAGCGTGTCGAACCCCGGGCCGAGGTTGGCGGACGTCGCGGGAACGCTGACGTGGACGCGCACGCGGCTAAAGCCGCTTGAGGAGCCAGTCGGGCGTGAGCGAGATCGCCCAGGCGTTGAGGGCGACGTAGTAGTTGGTGAAGACGAGGACGCCGACGACGACGAGCAGGACACCCGCGGCGCGCTCGACGACGGGGATGAACGGCCGGTAGCTCCGGAAGGCGCGCAGGAACGGCCCGAGGGCCGCCGCGGCGAGCAGGAAGGGCAGGCCGAGGCCCGCCGAGTAGGCGACGAGCAGCGCGACGCCGCGGCCGACGTTCTCGGCGGTGGACGCGAGCGTGAGGATCGCCCCAAGGATCGGCCCGACGCAGGGCGTCCAGCCGATCCCGAAGGTGACGCCCACCAGGAGCGAGCCGACGTAGCCCGCCGGCTTCTGCCGGAGCTGGAGCTGCCGGGTGCGGCCGAAGAGGCCGATCCGGAGGACGCCGACGATGTAGAGGCCGAAGACGACGATCAGGAGGCCGCCGATCCGCCGGATCCACACGCGGTAGTCGAGCAGGAGCTGGCCGAGGGCGCTGAACGACGCGCCGAGGGCGACGAACACCGTCGCGAAGCCGAGGATGAAGGCGAGCGCGTGGAGGAGCACGCGGCGCCGCGCGGCGGGGCCGAGGTCGGCCGTGAGGTCGGCGACGGACATCCCCGTGATGAGCGAGATGTACGAGGGGAAGAGGGGCAGCACGCAGGGCGAGAGGAACGAGAAGAGGCCCGCGCTGAAGGACACCGCGACCCCGAGCGACTCGGTCATGGCGACCGGAGGAGCCCCTCGAACAGCGAGAGCGACGCGTCGCCGTCCCAGCGGCGCGGGCCGAGCGCGAGTGCTGTCACGTAGCCGTCGCGGTCCAGGATGAAGCTCGACGGCAGCGCGCGCACGCCGTACGCGTTCCCGAGGTCGAGCTTCGGGTCGAGCGCCACCGGAAAGCTCAGCTTGTGCTTCGCCAGGTACGGGTTGACGACCTTCGGATCGGCGTCCACCGAGACGGCGACGAGCACGAAGCCGTGCTCCTTCTGGCGCTGCCAGAGCCGCTCCATCGCCGGCATCTCCTCGCGACACGGCGGGCACCACGTGGCCCAGAAGTTGACGAGGACCACCTTGCCGCGCTGGTCGGCGAGCCGGAAGCGCGTCCCGTCCGCCAGCGGCAGCGCGAAGTCCTCGGCGTGCTTCGGCCGCGTCGGCTGGACGAGATCGAGCTCCTTGACCGCGTCCGCGACGCTCAGCACCCGGCCGGGCCGCGGCGGTGGCACCGCGGGCGCCGGCGCCGCGGCGGCGGCCCGGCGGGGCTCGACGGGCGCCGCGCCCGAGGGCTCCGGCGCGCGGCCGAGGGCGACGTAGAGCCCCGCGCCGCCGATGCCCGCGAGCACGACGGCGGCGGCGACCACGACGAGGGTCTTCGGCGCGCGGGTTCGGGAGTCGGCGGAATTCATCACGTGTGGAACACCGAAAGTATACCCCGACATTCCGTGAACGCCCGCGAAGCCCTTGTTATAGTAGGCGGACTTCGATGAGGCTCACGATAGTCGCCGACGATCTCACGGGCGCCTGCGACGCGGGCACGCTCTTCGCCGGCAAGTCGCCCGTCCCCGTCGCGGTCTGGCCCGACCCGCCCGTCGCCGCGCCCGTCAGCGTCGTGGACACCGAGTCGCGCGCCCTCGACGCGCGTGAGGCGGCCCGCCGCGTCCAGCACGCCGTCGGGCGGCCCGCGCGCTCCGGCGCGCCGTCGTGGTTCAAGAAGATCGACTCGACGCTGCGCGGCCACGTCGGCGCCGAGCTCGCCGCGCTCCTCCGCGCGACGGGCGCCTCGAGCGTCCTCGCCTGCCCGGCGTTCCCCGCGCAGGGCCGCGTCGTCGTCGACCGCCAGCTGCTCGTGCACGGCGAGCCCCGCGCGAGCGTCGTGGACGTGCTCCGTCCCGAGAGCGACCGGCCGCTCGCCTGGATCCCGCTCGCCGACGTGCGCGCGGGCGGCGTCGCGCTCGCCGCGCGCGTCGAGCGCCTCGCGGGCATGATCGCGGTCGCCGACGCCGAGACCGACGCCGACCTCGACGCGCTCGTCGGCGCCGCGCTCGCCCTGGACGCCCCGCCGCTGCTCGCCGGCTCCGCGGGGCTGGCGCGCCCGCTGGCCGTGCGCCTCGGGCTCTCCGCCGGGCCCGCGTCCCTGCCGGCGGGGCGCTGGCTGATCGTCGCCGGCAGCACGAGCCCCGCGACGCGCCGCCAGATCGCCGAGGCGCGGCGGGCGGGCCTCCGCGTGCTGGCGGCGTCCGACGGCGAGCGCGGCGATCCGGCGAAGGCCGCGGCGGAGGTCGGCGCCGAGGCGGCCCGGGTGCTCGCCGCCGAGCGCTTCGACCTGGTCATCGTCACCGGCGGCGACACCGCGGTCGCCCTGTATCGCGCCCTCGGCGCCACGCGCATCGAGCTCGTCGGCGCGCCCGGGCCCGGCCTGGCGCTCGCCCGGCTCCAGGCGCCCGGCCGGCCCGAGCTCGCCGTGCTGACCAAGGCCGGTGACTTCGGCCCGCCGGACCTCTTCGTCGCGCTCGCCGGGGAGGCCACGGCGTGAAGCACCCGGTGCTCGGCGTCACCATGGGCGATCCGGCCGGCGTGGGCCCGGAGATCATCGCGCGCGCCTGCGCCGAGGGCGACGTGCGCGCGCGGTGCCGGCCCGTCGTGATCGGCGCCGCGTCCACGATGCGGGAGGCCCTCGCGCTCGTGGGCGCGCCGCTCGCGCTCCACGCCGTGAAGGACGTCGCCGACTGCCGCTTCGACGGGGGCGCGCTCGAGGTCCTCGACCTCGGCAACGTGGACATGGCGACGCTGGCGCGCTGCCGCGTCAGCGCGGCGGCGGGGCGCGCGGCCTACGCGTACATTGAGACCGCGGTGCGCCTCGCGCGCGCGGGCGCCATCGACGGCATCGTGACGGCGCCGATCAACAAGGAGGCGCTCGCCGCCGCGGGGATGACCCACTCGGGCCACACCGAGATCCTGGCCGACCTCTCGGGCACCCGCGACTACGCGATGCTCCTCCTCGGCCGCGACCTGCGCGTGATCCACGTGACCACGCACGTCGCGCTGCGGCGCGTCCCCGAGCTGGTGACGCGCGACCGCGTGGCGACGACGCTCGAGCTCGCCCGGAAGACGCTCGACGGGCTCGGGCTGCCGCACGGGCGGATCGCCGTCGCCGGGCTGAACCCGCACGCGGGCGAGGACGGGCTCTTCGGCGACGAGGAGCAGACGGCGATCGTGCCCGCGATCGAGGCCGCGCGCGCCCGGGGCCTCGACGTCACGGGTCCCCTGCCCGCCGACACCCTCTTCTCCCGCGCCCGCGGCGGCGAATTTGATATGGTCGTCGCCATGTATCACGACCAGGGGCACATCCCGGTGAAGACGCTGGGCTTCACCTACGACGAGGCGACGAAGCGCTGGACGGGCCTCTCCGGCGTGAACGTCACGGTGGGGCTCCCGTTCCTGCGCGTCTCGGTGGACCACGGCACCGCGTTCGACCGCGCGTGGAAAGGCATCGCCAACCACGAGTCCATGGTCGAGGCGCTCGACGTCGCCGTCAGGATGCTGGAGCACACATGACCCGCCGCCGCGGGGCGTAGCGGCGAGCGCCGCGGCCGAAGGAGGCACCTGTCATGGACGAACGCGAGATCCGCGGGCTCATCGAGGACGTGCGGGCTGGCCGCGTCTCGCGCCGCGCGTTCACGCGCCTGATGGTCGGCCTCGGCCTCGGCGCGCCGCTCGCGGCGCAGATGCTCACCTGCGCGGGCGCCGCGCGGGCCCAGGTCAGGACCGACGCGTTCACGCCGGCCCGCCGCGGTGGCGGGGGCCAGCTCAAGGCGCTGTGGTGGCAGGCGCCGACCCTCCTGAACCCGCACTTCGCCACCGGCACGAAGGACCAGGACGCCTCGCGCATCTTCTACGAGCCGCTCGCCTCGTTCGATCCCGACGGCAACCTGGTACCGGTCCTGGCCGCCGAGATCCCGAGCCTGCAGAACGGCGGCCTGGCGCGGGACGGGATGTCGGTGACGTGGCGGCTCAAGCGCGGCGTCGCCTGGCACGACGGCCGGCCCTTCACCGCCGACGACGTCGTCTTCAACTGGGAGTTCGTCGCCGATCCCGCGACGGCCGCCGTGACCGTCGGCGCCTATCGCGACCTCCAGCGGATCGAGAAGCTCGACAGCCACACGGTGAAGCTCGTGTTCTCGCGGCCCCTGCCCTTCTGGGCCGACGCCTTCTGCGGCATCCGCGGCATGCTCATCCCCAAGCACCTCTTCGACTCCTACCGGGGCGCGCGCTCGCGCGAGGCGCCGGCCAACCTCAGGCCCGTCGGTACCGGGCCCTACCGCTTCGTCGACTTCAAGCCCGGCGACGTCGTGCGCGGCGAGCTCAACCCCGCCTACCACGTGCCGAACCGGCCGTTCTTCGACGTCGTCGAGATGAAGGGCGGCGGCGACGCGGCCTCCGCGGCGCGCGCGGTGCTGCAGACGGGCGAGTACGACTACGCCTGGAACATGCAGGTCGAGGACGACATCCTGCGGCGCCTCGAGCAGGGCGGCAAGGGGCGCGTCAACATCTGGCCGACGGGCAATCCCGAGCACATCCAGTGCAACTTCACCGACCCGTGGCGGGACGTCGACGGCGAGCGCTCCTCGGTCAAGACCTCCCACCCGCTGCTCGCCGACCCGGCGGTGCGCCGGGCGCTGAACCTCCTGGTGGACCGCGCGGCGGTGCAGGAGGAGATCTACGGCCGCCAGGGCCAGACGACCGCCAACTTCCTCAACGCGCCCTCGCGCTTCTACTCGAGGAGCACGAGCTGGGAGTTCAGCGTCGAGAAGGCGAACCAGGTCCTCGACGCCGCGGGCTGGGTCCGCGGCCCGGACGGCGTCCGCGCCAAGGACGGCCGGAAGCTCCGCATGGTCTACCAGACCTCGATCAACGTTCCGCGCCAGAAGACCCAGCAGATCGTCAAGCAGGCGGCGGCCCGCGCGGGGATCGAGCTCGAGCTGAAGTCGGTCGTCGCGTCGGTGTACTTCTCGTCGGACGTGGCGAACCCCGACACCTACGGGCACTCTTACGCCGACCTCCAGATGTACAACACCACGATGGGCTCGCCCGACCCGGCGTACTTCATGAACCAGTTCACCTCGTGGGAGGTCGCGTCGAAGGACAACAAGTGGCAGGGACGCAACATCACGCGCTGGCGCAACGAGGAGTACGATCGGGCCTACCGGGCGGCGGACGTCGAGCTCGACCCGGTCAAGCGCGCGGCGCTCTTCGTCAAGATGAACGACCTCGTGATCCAGAACGTCGTGGTCATTCCGGTCCTCTGGCGCAACGGCGTCTCCGCGTCGGCCGCGCGACTCCGGGGCATGGACCTCTCCGGCTGGGACCTGACGCTCTGGCACCTCGCGTACTGGTACAAACAGGCCTGAGGCCGACGGAGGATTCCATGGACGAGCAGGGACTGAGGACGCTGGTCTCGGAGGTGAACGCGGGCGGGCTCTCGCGCCGCCGCTTCGTGCAGACGATGGTGGGCCTGGGCCTCACCGCGCCCATGGCCGCCCAGATGCTCGCCTCGGCGGGCGTCGTCGGGGCGCAGACGAAGTGGTCCTCCAGCCCGGCGAAGCGCGGCGGGGGCGGGCTCCTGAAGACGCTCTGGTGGCAGGCGCCGACGCTGCTCAACCCGCCCTTCGCGGTCGGCACGAAGGACCAGGATGCCTCGCGCATCTTCTACGAGCCGCTCGCGTCGTTCGACCCCGACGGCAACCTCGTCCCCTTCCTCGCGGCGGAGGTCCCGAGCGTGCAGAACGGCGGCGTCGCGAGGGACGGGCGCTCGGTCACCTGGAGGCTCAAGCGGAACGCCACCTGGCACGACGGCAAGCCGTTCACCGCCGACGACGTCGTCTTCAACTGGGAGTACGTGATCGACCCCGGCACCGCGGCGGTCACCCAGGGCTCCTACACGAACATCGAGCACATCGACAAGCTCGACAGCCATCGGATCAAGATCGTCTTCAAGAAGCCGACGCCGTTCTGGGCCGATCCCTTCTGTGGTGTCCGCGGCGCGATCATCCCGAAGCACCTCTTCCAGGCCTACAAGGGCGACAAGTCGCGCGAGGCGCCCGCCAACCTCAAGCCCGTCGGCACCGGCCCCTACAGGTTCGCGGACTTCAAGCCCGGCGACATCGTGCGAGGCGAGCTCTACGCGGGCTACCACATCCCGAACCGGCCCTTCTTCGACCAGGTCGAGATGAAGGGCGGCGGGGACGCGGCCTCCGCGGCGCGCGCCGTCATCCAGACGGGCGAGTACGACTACGCGTGGAACCTGCAGGTGGAGGACGAGATGCTCAAGCGCCTCGAGCAGGGCGGCAAGGGGCGCGCCGACATCGTGGCCGGCGGCAACATCGAGCACATCCAGTGCAACTTCACCGACCCGTGGACCGAAGTCGACGGCGAGCGCTCGTCCATCAAGACGCGGCACCCCTTCCTCGTCGACCCGGCGGTGCGGCTCGCGCTCAGCCTGCTCGTGGACCGCGGCTCGGTGCAGGAGCAGATCTACGGACGGACGGGCATCGCCACCGCCAATTTCCTGAACTCGCCGTCGCGGTATGCGTCGAAGAACATGACGTGGGAGTTCAACGTGGACCGCGCGAACCAGATCCTCGACGCCGCGGGCTGGAAGCGCGGGGGCGACGGCATCCGGGAGAAGGACGGCAAGAAGCTGAAGCTCGTCTACCAGACGTCGATCAACCCGCTGCGCCAGAAGAACCAGCAGATCGTCAAGCAGGCGGCCGCCAAGGCGGGGATCGACATGGAGCTGAAGTCGGTGACGGCGTCGGTGTACTTCTCGTCGGACGCGGCCAACCCCGACACCTACGGGCACTTCTACACCGACATCCAGATGTACACGACGACGATGACCTCGCCGGACCCCGAGTTCTTCATGAACCAGTTCACCTCCTGGGAGGTCGCGTCCAAGGCGAACAAGTGGCAGGGGCGCAACATCACCCGCTGGCGCAGCGAGGAGTACGACAAGGTCTTCCGCGCGTCCGAGGCCGAGCTCGACCCGGTCAAGCGCGCGGCGCTCTTCGTCAAGCTGAACGACCTCGTGATCCAGAACGTCGTCGTGATCCCGGTCGTGTTCCGGCCGCGGGTGGCCGGCATCTCGAACAAGCTGCGCGACGCGGTCCAGAGCGGCTGGGACTCCGACTTCTGGGCGCTCGCGTACTGGACCAAGCAGGCGTAGCCGCGCCCGCCGCGGCGCGGGCCCCATGTCCAAGTACCTCGTACGCCGGGCGCTGATCTCGATCCCCGTGCTGGTCGGGATCAGCGTCGTCCTCTTCACCGTCCTGGCGTTGGCACCCGGCGATCCGTTCGAGGAGCTCGCGACGAACGCCAACGTCCCGGCGGAGGTACGGGCGAACCTCCGCGCGAAGTTCGGCCTCGACGACCCGCTGCCCCTGCGCTACGCGCGCTGGTTCAGCTCGATGCTCCGCGGCGACTGGGGGTTCTCCTTCGTGAGCCGCGTCGACGTGGACACGCTGATCCTCCAGCGCCTGCCCGTGACCCTCGGCGTCCTCGGCTCGGCGCAGCTCCTGGCGATCCTCATCGCGGTGCCGATCGGGACGTACTCGGCGCTCCGCCCCTACTCGGTCTTCGACCAGGCCGCGACGACCTTCGCGCTCATCGGCTTCTCGCTGCCGACCTTCTTCACGGGCCTCCTGTTCATCCTGCTGTTCAGCATCTATCTCGACTGGCTCCCCTTCATCTTCCGCGCCGACATCGGCGCGACCGGGTGGCGCTGGTACTGGGAGTACGCCCGCCAGTCCCTGATGCCGGTCGCGGTGCTCGGTCTCTTCCAGGCCGCGGCGGTGACGCGCTTCATGCGCGCGGCGGTCCTCGACGTGATCCGGCTCGAGTACGTCAACACGGCGCGCGCGAAGGGGCTCTCGGAGCGCGTCACGCTGGTCAAGCACGTCGTCCGGAACGCGCTGATCCCGGTGGTGACGCTCGTCGCGCTCCAGATCCCGAGCATCTTCGGCGGCGCGATCGTCACCGAGCAGATCTTCCGCGTCCCCGGGATCGGCTCCCTCCTCATCAGCTCGATCCTCGCGAACGACACGCCGGTGATCATGGCGGTCACGTTCGTCTACTCGGCGCTCGTCGTGGTCTCGAACCTCGCCGCCGACCTCCTGTACGGCTGGCTCGACCCGCGGATCTCCTACCGATGACGCCGCGGGCACCTCTGGCAGGCCACCCACGGTCCACGCCGGCCTCGCGGCCCTCGATGCGAATGAATCGCGCCCTGCGGAACGCAGCCGCCACGCATCTCTCTCAGGGCACGTCCCGAGTGCCACCGGCCTCGCGGCCCCCGTTACAATGACGCCGCCGGCGGCCTCCCAGGTCGCGCTCGAGAAGCTCCCGGTCGCCATCGCGGCGCCGCGCACCTCGCTCTGGCGCGAGGCCGCCCGCCGCTTCCGCCGCCACCGTCTCGCGATGGTGGGCGCGGGGGTCCTGCTCGTGATGGTCGCCGGCGTCGGCGCGGGCCCCCTCGCGTGGCGCCTGCCGATCAACGAGATCGACTTCAAGCAGAAGCTCAAGGGGCCGACGTGGAGCCACCCGCTCGGCACCGACGATCTCGGCCAGGACCTCCTCGCGCGGATGCTCTACGGCGGGCGGATCTCGCTCGCGGTCGGCGTCACGGCGATGCTGATCGCGATCTCGATCGGCACCCTGGTCGGCGCCGGCTCCGGGTACGTCGGCGGCGCGGTGGACCACGCGCTCATGCGCGTGACCGACCTGTTCCTCTCGCTGCCGTCGCTCCCGCTGCTGCTGCTGATCGTCTATCTCTTCCGAGACACGCTCAAGAAGACGCTCGGGCCGGAGGCGGGCCTCTTCGTGATGATCGTCGCGGTGATCGGGGGCCTCCGCTGGATGCCCGTCGCGCGACTGGTTCGCGCGCAGTTCCTGTCGCTCCGCGAGAAGGAGTTCGTCGAGGCCGCGCGGAGCCTGGGCGCGCCGCCGCTCCGGCAGGTGGTCCGGCACATCCTGCCGAACGCGATGGGGCCCGTCATCGTCGCGGGCTCGCTCGACGTCGCGGCGGCGATCATCGCGGAGTCCACGCTCTCGTTCCTCGGCCTGGGCTTCCCGCCCGACATCCCCACCTGGGGGCGGCTCCTCTTCGACGCGAAGGACAACCTCGACTTCGCCCCGCACTGGGCGATCTTCCCCGGGACCGCGATCTTCCTCACCGTGCTGGCCATCAACTACATCGGCGACGGATTGCGGGATGCCCTGGACCCACGCAAGGTGTTGGCGCGGTGAGGCGCGTGTGGATGCCCGCTTCGAGCGCCGGCTTGGCCGGCGCACTCGACCGGGGGGAGGTTTCGGAGGGGGGCGCAGCCCCCCGCCGACGAAACTACATCGGCGACGGGCTGCGGGATGCCCTGGACCCACGCAAGGTGCTGGCCCGGTGAATCGCGTGGTGCTGGCCCGGTGACCGACACGGACCTCTGCTTCACGCCCGCGACGGAGCTCGTCGCGCTGATCCGCCGCCGCAAAGTCTCGCCGCTCGAGGTGACGCGCGCGGTCCTGGCGCGGATCGAGAGGGTCAACCCTCCGCTCAACGCCTACTGCACCGTCGCGGCGGAGCAGGCGCTCGAGGCGGCGAGGCGGGCGACGGCGGCGCTCCGGCGTGGCGCCTCGCTCGGCCCGCTCCACGGCGTGCCCGTGTCGATCAAGGACCTCACGTCCACGAAGGGCATCCGCACGACGGAGGGCTCGAAGATCTTCGAGCATCGCGTGCCGGACGAGGACGCGGTCGTCGTGGAGCGCCTGAAGGCGGCCGGCGCGATCGTCCTCGGCAAGACCAACACCCCCGAGTTCGGCGCCGGCGCCAACACCTTCAACGCGGTCTTCGGCCCGACGCGCAACCCGTGGAACCCGGCGCTGACCTGCGGCGGCTCGACGGGCGGCGGCGCCGTCGCCCTCGCCACGGGCATGGGCCAGCTCGCCCAGGGCTCCGACCTCGGCGGCTCGCTGCGGCTCCCGGCGGCCTTCTGCGGCGTCGTGGGCTTTCGCACCTCGCCGGGCCTCGTCCCCGTCTGGCCGGCCCCGCTCGCGTGGGACCCCTGGAGCGTCCAGGGCCCGATGGCCCGCACCGTGGCCGACACCGCGCTGATGCTCGCCGCCATCGCGGGTTCCGACCCGCGCGCGCCGATCTCGTATGCGGTGGACACGCGCGCGTTCACCCGGGCCGTGCGCGCGCCGCGGATCAGGGACGCGCGCGTCGCGTGGGGCGGCGACCTCGGCGTGACGCCGGTGGACCGGGAGGTCCTCGAGGTCTGCCACGGCGCGCTCGACGTCTTCAGGAAGCTCGGCTGCCGCGTCGCCGAAGCGCATCCGGACATGACCGGCGTGAAGGAGGTCGTCCTCGTGAGCCGGGGCGCCAGCATGGTGGCGCGCCACGCCGACAAGCTCGCGAAGTGGCGCGGCGTCATGCAGGAGAACCTCGTGAAGAACATCGAGTGCGGTCTCGAGCTGACGGCGTTCGACATCGGCCGGGCCGAGCGGCTCCGGACCGGGCTCTGGGCCCGCGTGCGCGAGTTCCTGGACGGCCACGATTTCATCGTCACGCCCACCGCGGCGGTGCCGCCCTTCCCGGTCGAGACGATCTCCCCGACGGAGATCGACGGGAAGCCGATGGGCAGCTACATCGAGTGGGCGCTCCTGACCTACGCCTTCACGGCCGTGGGCCTTCCCGCGATCTCGATCCCGTGCGGCTTCACGAAGGCGGGGCTGCCGGTCGGGCTCCAGATCGCCGGTCGCTGGCGCGACGAGGCGGGCGTCCTCCGCGCCGCCGCGGCGTTCGAGGCCGCGCGGCCCTGGGCCCACCTCCGGCCCGCGGTCTAGTCGGGCACGCGCTCTGGCGCGTGAGGGAAGCGCGCGCGCACGACCGTTCCCCGCCCGGGCGTCGAGTCGAGCTCGAAGCGGCCTCCCGCCAGCGTCACACGCTCTTCCATCCCGAGGATCCCGAAGCTGCCGTCGAGCGGGGCGCTTCGCCGGGTCTTCGGCGCGTCGAAGCCCACGCCGTCGTCCTCGATCGCCAGCAGGATGTCGCCTCCGTCGAGCGCGAGCTCGACCGTCACGCGCCGCGCCCGCGCGTGGCGGACGACGTTGGCCATCGCCTCCTGGACGACGCGGAAGCACGCCGTCTCGACCTCCGCGGGCACGCCGGTGCGGCCGATCCCGTCCAGGATCTCGGCCGTGAGCCCGGCGCGCTGCGCCTGCTTGTCCACGTACCACCGTACCGCGGGGACCAGCCCGAAATCGTCGAGCAGCGACGGGCGCAGATCGAGCGCCAGGCTCCGCGCCTGCTGCACGAGGTGGTCCACGATGCCGATGCTCTCCTCCAGGAAGGTGCCGTGATCGGCGCCCGTCGGGCGCGCCTTCATGCGCTCGAGGTTCAGCTTGAGGGCGCCGAGCGCCTGGCCCATCTCGTCATGAAGCTCCCGCGCGAGGCGGCGCCGCTCGGTCTCCTGGAGATCGACGAGTTTCCGCGACATCCGACGCAGGTCCGCCTCCGCGCGCTTGCGCTCGCTGATGTCCTGGGTCAGCGCGATGAAGCTCCTGGGACGGCCGCGCGCGTCGCGCACCAGCGAGACGCTGTTCTGGACCCACACGACCGCGCCGTCGGACTTCAGGTAGCGCTTCTCGTGGACGAACCCGGGAATCTCGCCGGCCAGGGTCCGGCGGATGAGCCGCGCGTTCGCCTCCCGATCGTCGGGATGCGTGAGCGACGGGAAGCCGGCGGCGCGGAGCTCGTGCTCCGAGCGGCCGAGGATCTCGCAGTAGGCGCGATTCACCTGGAGCAGGTGCCCCTCCGGCGTCGTGAGCGCCATCCCGATCGCGGCGTCGGCGAAGGCCGTGCGGAATCGCTCCTCGCTCTCCCGGAGGGCGGCGGCGCGCGCCTCGGCCGTCGCCAGGTACGTGACGAGGATCGCCGTGACCGCGAGCCCGAGGGCGAGCGCGGCCCAGTCGAGCCCGCCGCGACGCTCGGCGACGTACGCCGGCGTCGGCGCGAAGGCGAGCGACCAGCGCCGTCCGGCGACGTCGAGCGTGGTGCTCCAGCCGAGCCGCGGCTCGTCGGTCGTCCGAGCCGCCGGGGAGCCGAGCTCGAACAGGAGGTCGGCGGGGCGCTCGGTCTCGTCGGCGACCCGGAGCACGAGGCCGGCGGTGTCCAGGCCCTCGAGCGACGCGGTCACCATGTCGCCGATCCGGAAGACGCCGACCGCGAAGCCCGCGACGTCGGCGGCGGGGGGCGCCGCGGCCTCGCGCGCGGCGTCGCGGCGGTACGTGGGCATGAGGATGAGGAACCCGAACTGCTGCCCGGGCTCCTGGACGAGCCGGATCTTCGCCGTCGCCGCGGGCGCGCCCGTGCGCCGCGCCCGCTCGACGGCCTCGCGCCGCACGCGATCGGACAGGATGTCGAAGCCGAGCGCCGCCTCGTTGCCGCGGCGGGGCTCGATGAACCGCACCGGCACGTACTCGGCCCGCGCCCCGGCCCTCACCAGCCGGCGGTCGGGGCCGAGCTCCGTGACCGCGAAGCCGGCGCCGGCGTCGCGCCGCCCCGCCGCCTCGTACGCCGCCCGCTCACCCGCACCGACGCGCGGGTTCCACGAGAGCGCCTGGACGTTCGAGTTCCGGCGCAGCGAGCCCTGGACGAAGCTCCGGAAGGCGCGCGCGTCCACCTCGGGGGAGACTTCGACGAGCGCCCGGATCGCGTAGAGGACCTCGAGGTCGCTGGCGAGCCCCTTCTCGACGGCCGCGGCGAGGCCCCGGGCGCGCCGCTCGAACTCCACCTCGAGGCGCGCCCGCTCCGGCCCCCGCACGAGCGCGAAGCCGGCGAGCGCGATCCCGACCCCGACCGCGATGAGCAGCGCGAGTGGAGCGTAACGGGCCACCCGCCCCCCGCCGCCGAGAGCCATCACCCCGTGACCTCGACTGACCATAGGCGAAGTCCGGACGCGCGGTCAATCGCCGGCGGCCTCACCGGGGCGCGGCGCTCCGCTGGATGCGCCCGTCGACCTCCGGCGCGATCGTGCCGCGGCTCGCGATCGCGTCGAGGACGAGGTTGGCGAGCGGCGGGCCGCTCTCCTCGCCGACGAGCGTCCGCGCCGCGGCGAACTCGGCGAAGCCGTCGCCGCCGCGGTAGAGGTAGTCGAGCACGGCCACCGTGTAGGCCCGGTCGTCGGCGAGGGCCTGGCCGCCGACCTCGGCGGCCGTGATGCGCGAGCCCGCGGGGCGCAGCGCGTCCCACACGAGGCGCACGCCGGAGACCTGGAGGAAGCCACCGCCCTGGCGGTCCACCTGGGCGAGGCCGTGCTCGAGCGCCGCGCGGAGCGCGCGCCCCGGCATCTCGAGCTTCACGACCACGTTGGCGAATGGGAAGAGCCCGGCGACGTCGCGGCCCGTGACGGGACCCGCGGGCACCGTGTGGTTGCCCCGGATCGCGCCGCCGTTAACGAGCGCGACGTCGCTCGCGAGCCGCTCGCGCATGAGGTCCGTGACGAAGTCGCCGAGGTTGGTCTCGCCGGTGCGGAGCTTCGCGCCGTGCGCCTCGAGCGGGACCGCCGTGCGGCCGACGACGACGTCGAGCTCGCGGTCGAGCCGCGCCGCGTAACTCCGCACGAGCGCCTCGACCGCGGGGTCGGGCGCGACGCGGGCGCTCACCTCGCGGAACTCCGCCGCCCGCTCGACGAGGGCGCCGTCGCGCGCGAGCCGGAGATCCACGCGGACGAGGTAGCGGCCGTCCGAGCCCGCCTTGGTGATGAGGGCGCGTCCCTCCTCGGCGATCAGCGGCTCGTGCTCGTGGCCGCCCAGGATGAGGTCCACGTCGCCCGCCGCGGCGAGCGCCCGGTCCTGCGGCATCGCTTGGTGGGTGACGGCGACGACCAGCCGGGCGCCGCGCGCCCGCAGGCCGGCCGCCATCGCCCGGGCGACCGCGCGCGGCTCACCGAAGACGACGTCCGGTCCCGGGCTCGACAGCGTCGCGCTCTCCGGCATCGTCAGACCGAGGAAGCCGATGGGGATGCCCTCGAACGTCAGCAGCAGATCGGGCCACGCCCCGCCGAAGAAGCGGCCGGTGCGCCGGTCCACGACGTTCGAGGCGAGCCAGACGAACTTCGACTCGCCCATGCGCTCGGCGAGGACGCGCGGGCCGAAATCGAACTCGTGGTTGCCGAACACCGCGAGGTCCAGGCCGATCGCGTTGAGCGCGGCGACCATCTGCTCGCCCTTCAAGAAGGCCGACATGACCGACGGCGAGAGCGCGTCGCCCGCGAGGACCAAGAGGGTGTTCGGGTTCTCGCGGCGCGCCGCGCTCACGAGCGTGGCGAGCCGCGCCATCCCGCCCCGCCGGCCGCCATCCACGGGCTCGAGGGCGTAGATGTCGTTGATCTGCAGGAGCGTGACGTGGACGAGGCCGCCGTCGCGGCCCCGGGCGGTGGCGCACGCGGCCAGGAGGGCCGCGGCGAGGAGGAGCGCCGCCCGGCGGGCGGGACGGGCCATCGGGCGGATCAGTTGAGCCCGGCGGCGCGCGCCTTCCAGTAGTGGTCGGGACGGCGGTGCAGGCGCAGCTCCAGATACCGCCGCGCCCGGTCGCCGTCCCCGGCCCGGAGGCACGCCTCGAGGAGCGTGTCGTGGAAGACGTCGCGCTGCGCGCGGCTGCCGCCGAGTCCGACGACGCGCGGGACCACGGGCTCGAGGCGGTCCGCCGCGTCCCGGTAGTCGCGACGCGCGAACGCGTGGATCCCCTCGACGAGCGGCACCAGGACTCCACCGGTGAGACCCGAGCGGTCCCGCGCGCTCCGCTCGCGCAGCATCCGGAGCTGCGTCTCCGCCGTCGCCCAGTCGCCGCCGGCCGCGAGGGCCATCGCGAGGTGGGCCGCGTGGAAGAGCAAGCCCTGGCGGTCGAGGCGCGCGCCCGCGATCGCCGTGAACGGCGCCCAGCGCGCCGTTACGTCCGTGCCGCAGAGCTCGAGCCGCCAGAGCAGCGAGATCGAGTCGTGGAGGTCGCCCGGGATGGACGAGGGCTCGCGCTCGAACACCGCGCGGGTCAGCCCGGACGCGCGGGCGTAGTCGCCGCGCCCGAGGTACATCAGGGCGAGGTGCCAGAGCAGGTGGTTCCTGAACCAGTTCAGGTTCGTGCACGGGTGGATGGCGGGCGGGAGCCGCGTGATCCCCGTGTCGAACGCCGCCATCTCGTAGATCGCGTGGGCGAGCGCGTGGATGGCCCAGGCGTCGAGCGGGTTCCGGACGATCGCGGCCTGCGCCACGCGCACCGCCTCGTCGCAGCGGCCCGCCTGCTCGAGGGCGAACGCGTGCATGCCGGGCATGAACGAGGTCCCCGGGTAGTGGCGCGCAAGCCCGGTCGAGAGGTCGAGCATCTCGGGGAACCGGCCCTGCCAGAACCAGACGAAGTAGAGGCGCTGGAAGACGACGAGGTCGCGCGGGTGGTCGCCGAGGTGCTCGCGCATCGCGGCCTCGGCGTCGTGCGTCCTGCCCTCCACGAGGAGGGCCAGCGCCTCGACGTGGCGGCGCTCACGCGCGCTCTGGACGCCCGCCGCGGCGCGCGCCGTCGCGGCCGCGTCCTGCGCCTCGGCGAAGCGCTCCTCGAGGAAGAGGCAGACCGCCTCGCCCGCGTGCGCGACCGCGAGGGCCGGATCGGCGGCGCGCGCGGCGCGGAAGAGCTCGAGCGCGCGCGCGTCCCAGCCGAGCAGCGCCTCGACCGCGCGGTCGTAGGTCGCGAGCGCGTCCCGCGAGGACGCCGTCACGGGCAGCCCGTAGGCGTCACGCCACACGCCGGGCAATCTAGCAGATGCCCGGCGGCTCGGCGAGCACTCCGGCGAGGAACTCGACGGCGCGCCGCTCGGCCCACGAGCCGACGCGCCACGGCCAGCGGCCCTCGATGAACCCGGCGTGGCCGCCGCGGCGCGGGAACTCGGCGCGCACGCAGGCCGGGAGCGACCCCGGGTCAGGCAGCGCCTCGGGCGGGACGATGGGGTCGTCGAGGGCGTTCAGGAGGAGCGTCGGGCGCCGGATCCCGCCGAGGTACGGGCCGCTCGACGCGCGCACCCAGTAGTCGCGCTCGTCGGCGAAGCCGTGGAGGCGCGCGGTGACGGCGCGGTCGTACTCCGCGAACGTGGTCGCCCGCAGCGCGAGCGGGAGGTCCACGAGCGCGGCGAACTCGGGCGAGCGGCGCGCCTTCCCGCGGACCTTCGCGCGCATCGAGGCGAGGAAGTTCGCCGTGTAGACGCGCCGCCGGAGCCCCCGGTCGAGCACGCGCGCGCACGGCCCGAGGTCGTACGGGACGGAGATCGCGACGGCGCCGGCGAGGCCGCGGGGCGCGCCCGCGCCGCGCTCGCCGAGCCACTTCAGGAGAACGTTGCCGCCGAGCGAGATGCCGACCGCCAGAAGGCGCGTCGCGGGCTCGCGGGCCAGCACGAGTGCCAACACGTCCTCGAGGTCGTCGGTGTGGCCCGAGTGGTAGAACTGCGGCCGCCGGTTCAGCTCGCCGCTGCAGGAGCGGAAGTTCAGGGTGACCGCGCGCCAGCGCCGCGCCTGCGCCAGCCTCATGAGGCTCAGGGCGTAGTGCGAGCGCGAGGAGCCCTCGAGCCCGTGTAGGACGAGCAGCAGCGGCGCGCCGGGCCGGCCGTCGCCGTCGGCCCAGTCGAGGTCCACGAAGTCGCCGTCGCGCGTGGTCACGCGCTCCCGCCGCACGCGGAGACGCCCGCGTGGGCGGAAGAGCGGACCCCAGACGGTCTGCACGTGCGCGTTCCGGCACCACCACGGGGGCCGGAACGCGGCCGCAGCTACTCCTGCCCCTGCAGCAGGAGCTTCACGACCTCCGGCGCGATCTCGCGCGCCCGCTGATCCAGCTGCGCCTCCGTGAGATTCGCGATCGGGTGCGGCATCGCGAGGAACCTGTACGTCGGCACGCCCCATTGCTCCGCCATCGCCCTTCCCGTCACCTCGAAGACGTCCGTCACGATCGAGGCCGAGGGCACGCTCGCCTTCTCCAGCAGGATTCCGTCGAGCACACTGCCCGACGAGCAGGAGCCTCAGTCGCCGACGCCCGCGACGACGACGTCGCAGGTCTTCCGCACCTCCTGGATGATCTCGTCGTGCGCGGGGACGGACGAGTTGTGCTTGCGGAAGAGCTTCCACTCGGCGACCCCGTACTCGCGCTTCAGGATGTCGCCGATCCGCACCAGGAGCTTGTCGGAGTTGAACTTGGTGTTCTCGATCAGGGCGACGCGCTTGCCCTCGAGCGAGCGCGGCCGGTCCACGTAGGCGATGGGACTGGCCTTGGTCTCGACCTTCGGATCGAGTAGCTCGATCATCGCTTGACCTCCTTGGTCACCGCCTGAGAGTTCCTGGCGCTGCCCCAGCCGGGGATGTAGGCCGAGAACGCGCCGGCGCGGCCGCCCGCGGCGACGACGAAGATGTCGTCGGGCGACGCGACGAGCGGGCGCAGCTTCGTCTCGTCGCCGGGCTGGATCGGCCCCGCCATGCGCTGCGTGCGCCTGAGGTGCGCGTGGGAGTTCTGCGTGTTGTCCCAGACGAACTGGCGGATGCGCTTCTTGTCCCAACCGTCGCCGGCGATCGTCCGCATGTGCTCGCCGGCGAGGACGAGCACGTAGGTCGCCTGGCCCATCACGGTGCCCGAGATCCTCATGTCGTCGGCGAGCGTGGTCAGCACGCCCTCGGCGGTGTTGGAGAGCTGGTTGTAGAACTGGTGGGGCGCGTCCGCCGCGATCACCGTGACCGTGGACTGCTCGGCGCGGAAGCCGCGCTCCACGTGGAGCGGCGTCCACGGGCTGTCCGCCTCGTTCTCGGCGATCACGTACGAGAGCTTGCCGGGGTGGCCGAGCGTGCCGCGATCGAGCGTGCCCGGGACCGAGCCGCAGACGTTGCGCATCACCAGGCGCACCGCGCGCCCGATCGTCGCGTTGGCGCGCCAGCCGGGACCGAAGAGGTTGTCACCGGCGTGGACGTCGAGCTCGCGCGCGATCGGGCCGTTGACGATCATCAGCACCGCCGCGCCCCCCGTGGACGTGCCCGGCCCGTGGTAGCTCCAGCGCGGATCGGCGATGCCCTCGACCGCCGCGACGACGACCGGCATGTACTCGGGCTTGCAGCCCGCCATCACCGCGTTGATCGCGACCTTCTCGGCCGTGATGGACACGGCCCGGTGCGCGACGAAGCCGACCTGCTGCTTCGGGTCGAGCCGCGCCGCCTCGAGCATCGCGGCAACGCGATCGGCGGTCGGCGGGACGACGGGCAGGCCGTCGGTCCACCCCTGCTGGAAGCAGAACTCGATGGCGTCGGCGGCGTCCTGGACCTTGTAGCGCGTCGACGTGAGCGTGCTAGCCATCCGCCCCTCCGTTCCTGCGGCTCGCCCTGCAACTGCGCGCCACGCTATCACCACCCCGCGGGCGGGGCAAGCGATGGCCGCCGGCGACCCGCCTCAGGCGTCGATCCGCGCGGTCACCGAGCGCGTCGCGCCGAACGTCGGCACGATCGCCGAGTGCTTGCCCGGCCCGCCCGCGACGATCACCATGATGTCGTCCGGGCTCGCGCAGAGCGCCACCTCGTCCGCGAGCAGCCGGCCCTTGAAGCGCGCGGGGTCGGTCACGGCGAAGCGCTCGAGGTTCTCCGGGCTGAAGCGGTCGAGCCTCACGCGCGCGCGCTCCCAGATCGCCCGCCGCAGGTCGGCCTTCGACCAGCCCGACCCGGCGAACGTCTGCGCGTGCTCGGGGCCGAGGATGACGAGCGGCTCGCCGCCGATGTAGATGTTGTTGCTGCCCGTGGTCGCCGCCGTGCCGACGAGCGCCCGGATGAGCGAGTCGCCCGTGGTCGAGCCGTGATCGTTGACGTTGTGGGGCGCCTCCGAGCCGCAGACCGTGACGCAGCTCTCATGGGCGCCGAAGCCCCGCTCGACGTGGAGCGGCGGCCACGGCGACGCGGCCTCGTTCTCGGCGAGGCAGTAGGAGAACTTCCCGGCGTGGCCGAGCGTCGCGCGGTCCTCGCGCCCGGGCCGCGCGCCGCCGACATTTTGAAGGATCAGGCGGACGGCGCGGCCGATCACGGCGTTCGCCCGGTGCCCCTGGCCGAGCGCGTTCGCGCCGCCCGAGATGCCGAGGCGTCCCGCGATCGGGCCGTTGACGATCACGAGCGGCGTGCAGGGGTGGGTCGTCGTCTGGATCGCGTTCAGGTTGAAGCGCGGCTCGGCGACGGCGCGCACGGCGGCGACGATCACGGCCATGTGCTCCGGCAGCGCCCCCGCCAGGGCCGCGTTCACCGCGATCGCCTCGAGCGTCGCGAGCCCGCGACGGGGCGCGAGCGTCGCGACCGCCTCGCCGCGGCGAGCCGCGAGGCCGCCGAGGAGGCGCGCGACGCGCTCCTCGGTCGGCGGCAGCACCGGCAGCCCGTCCGACCAGCCCTCGGCGACGGCGAAGTCCTGGAAGGCGTCGATCTCGGCGGGCGCGGCGACGGCCGCCGCGGCGGCCTGCGCGGGCGCCGCCGCCGGCGGCGCCGGGTCACGCGTCAGCGCCGCGATCACCCGGTCGACGATCGCCTCGGCTTTCGCCCGCGCGAGCTTCGGGTCGATGCCGCCGAGCGGATGCGGGACCGTCGCGAGCTGGAGGTGCGGCATCCCGAGCGAGCGAGCCGCCGCGTCGCCGAGCGAGACGAAGGCGTCGGTCCCGAGGATGGCCACGGGGACGCCCTTCGCCTCGAGCTCGGCCGCGTCGTGGAAACTCCACGACGTGCAGGACCCTCAGTCGGCCGATCCCGTCAGGACGACGTCCGCGGCGCCGGCGACTTCGTCGATGACCGTCGCGGGGTTCGAGGCGCCGGGCTTCCGCCACACGGCGGCCGGGCGCGCGCCCGCGCGCTCGGCGAGGAGCTCGGCGACGCGCGCGAGCAGCACGTCGGCATTGGGCTTCGAGTTGTCGAGGATCCCCACGCGCAGGCCGGCGAGGCTCGGCCGCCTCCGCGCGAGCGGCTTGACCTCCACGGCGGCGGACCCGAGCGGGACGAGGACCCGGATCGGATTCATCATCGCCGGCGAGTATAGCGTGCGAGGAGCTCCGCCGCGAGCGCCACGGCGAGGACCGTCGCCGCCAGGCGGAGCGCCTCGGCGAACGCCGGCTCGAAACCCGCGGCCGCACGGCGGGCGGCGAACGCCCCGGCGAGCACGAGGACGCCCGCGACGACACCGAGCGTGCGCGCGAGGAAGGAGAGTCCGCCGGCCGCGCCCTGCTGGCCGGCCGGAAACGCGGCCATCACGCCCGCCTGGTTCGGCACCTGGAAGGCGCCGAGACCGAAGCCCGCCGCGAACAGGGCGAGCGCGACGAGACCGAGCGGCGTCGCCGCGCCTGCTGTGGCCAGGCCGAGCAGGCCCGCGGTCTCGAGCGCGAGCCCGGCCAGCATCGGGACCGCCGGCCCGAGCGCGTCGGTGAGCCGCCCGGCGAAGGCCGCCCCGAGCGCGGTCCCGAGCGGCGTGAGGGTGAAGAGCGCGCCGACGAGCGAAGCCCGGAGCCCGCGCACCGTCACCAGGTAGAACGGCGCGAGGAGCCAGATCGCGAAGATGGCGGCGTTGGCGACGAACGCGAGCGCGCACGCCCGGAGCACCGGCGCGCGCACGACGTCGCGTCCGGCGACCATGGGCTGCGCCGCCGCCACGCGCGGCGCGCGCAGGCCGGCGAGCGCCCACGCGAGCGCCGCGAGCATGAGCGGCACGCGGACGTGGAAGACCGCCCGCCAGCCGAAGGCCTCGACGAGCACGCCCGCGGGGAGCGGGCCCAGCGCGAAGCCGAGGCCGATCGCGGCCGCGAGGAATCCGAGGCGCCGCCCGCGCGCGGCCTCGAGCGCGCCTGCGGTCACGAGCGCCGGGGTCGTCCCGTAGACGAGCCCCGCGCCGACGCCCTGCACGGCGCGTCCCGCCAGGACCCAGCCGAAGGTCGGCGCGGCGCCGACGAGGAGGAAGCCGGCGACGCTCAGCGCCATGCCCGCCTTCAGCACGGAGGCGTGGCCGAGACGGTCGGCCGCCGCGCCGCCGACGAAGGACATGACGGCGTAGGTGAAGACGTAGCAGACGATGATCCAGCGCACGCGCTCGGGCGGCGTGCCGAACGCCGCGGCGATCGCGGGGAAGGCGATGTTGACCATCGAGTCGAGCGAGACGACGAACGCGCCGGCCGCCGCG